>Ga0335075_10001349_pt1 | contig 40660 bp, 42 predicted proteins | sample Lox_Sample_24_FD_206723 | JGI IMG/M metagenome (GOLD analysis project Ga0335075, IMG submission 206723) | Soil microbial communities from Loxahatchee National Wildlife Refuge, Florida, United States - Lox_Sample_2.4 | ecosystem: Environmental > Terrestrial > Soil > Wetlands | place: USA...
GATTAAGTTCAGGAGCGCAGTCCCATGCCGAAGCGCACATTTCAACCCAACCGCCGCCACCGTTCCAAGGTTCACGGCTTTCGCAGCCGCATGAAGACCAAGGGCGGGGCAGCCGTGCTCTCGCGCCGCCGCGCGAAGGGCCGCAAGCGCGTCGCTGTCAGCGCGGGCTACCGCGACTAGGATTTTCCCATCCGCAACGCAGGTGTTCGTCTCGAACCTCTAACCTCTGAGAATGAGTTTCACACGATGAATGGCGGCAGTCAGACATTCTGTGCTGCCGCCTTTTCTGTTGCCCGAAATCCGCGCACGAGCAGTACCTGGCGCAATCCGCGCGAAGATAATATTGCTATGGCCAATCGCGAAGCCAACTCGCAGCCAGCTAGTCCGCCCGTGGGCTGGCCACATGCGCGGCTGCGCAAGCACGCCGACTACCAGCGCGTATACCAAGCCGGGCGAAAGCAGGCCTCGCCGTCCATGAGCTACTTTTTCAGGCTTCGCGCCTCCGATGAGCTCTCGCCTTTTTACGCCGGCCCCCGCGTGGGACTCACGACAGGGCGCGTGCTGGGGAAGGCCGTGGAACGCAACCGCATCAAGCGCCGGATGCGCGAAGCAGCGCGCGGGAACCTGGCGCTGCTGCCGCAGTTTGCCGATGTCGTATTGCACCCGCGCCGCACCGTGCTGACGATGGAGTTTGCCAGGCTGGAGCGCGAGGTGGCCCGGGTGTTCTCGACCGTCTCTGCGCAAAGCGGCACGGCGTCCCGCGATGATCCAGGGGCACGGGCATGAGCGCCCGCGAGCGAACCATCGCAGTCCTGCACCAGGCGTACAAGTACGCCGTGTCGCCGGCATTACACGCGATTGCGGGTACAACTGGCGCGTGCCGTTTTCAACCCACATGTTCCGAGTACGCCGCCATCGCAGTCAACGAATATGGCGCCTTGCGGGGCTCATGGATGGCGCTGTCGCGGATACTGCGCTGCCAACCCCTGTGCAAAGGCGGATTCGACCCCGTGCCGCTGAACCCGCGGAAACATCATGAAGATTTACCTGCGCTGCATCAGCGCCCGTTACCATAAGAATTAAGCGTTATTCACGACTGAACAGGAAAGCAGTTTTGGCAGAGATACGAAATCCCAATCAGCAGGGCGGCGGGCAGGATTCAAAGACCATCCTGGTTTTTACCGGCATCTTTCTCGTGATTCTTTTCGGCATGCAGTATTACCGGGAGAAGACCGCTCCCCCGCCGAAGCAGCAACACGCGCAGCGACAGCAGCACGCTGCAAACACTGGAAGCACGACGCCGCAACAGGAGCCCACTCCAGAGAACGTGCCTGCAGCGCAGCCCGCCGCCGGTGCGTTCAAGCCTGCGCCGCAGGCGAGCGATATTGTGGCCTCGGCCGAAAGCACAACCGTGGTCGAGAATGAGCTGTATCGCATCACATTCACGAACCACGGCGCGCAGGTCAAGTCATGGATCCTGAAGAAGTACAAGGACAACGACGGCAAGCCGCTCGATTTGGTGAACCAGAAAGCCGCTGAGAAGTATGGCTATCCGCTGTCGCTTTATACGTATGACGCGCGACTCCGTGAACGGCTGGCGAACGCGCTGTATGTGCCGTCAGAAACCGGCGACGTGAACTCCCCGACGACGCTGATGTTCAAATACTCCGCAGGCGGCATTACGGTACGGAAGACCTTCAGCTTCGACTCCAGCTATGTGATCCATGCGAAAGTCACGGTTACTGACAACGGCGCGCCGGTGCAGGCGCTGCTGGCGTGGCCAGCGGGTTTTGGCGACCAGAACACGTTGCCCGATTATGCTAACGGCTCTAACACGATCGACATCTCGCAGAACAGCAAAGTCGATCGAACTGCGATCAAAAAGGTCTCAGGCGGAGCCACGATGCAGGGACCCTTTGATTGGGCAGGCGTGAGCGACCTTTATTTTGCGACGATCTTTCTGCCGGACAAGCCCGACGACGCGACGCTGGTGACCTTTCGCAGTCCGCTCGATGTGCCTAAGGACGTTCAGCATCCGGTCACTGGCGGCAAGGAAGAGACCTCGGTGCTGGGTGCAGCCATTGGCGATACGAGCGGGCCGCTGAGTGTACGGCTCTTTGCTGGACCAAAGAAGCTGGAGTTGCTGGAGTCTATCCATGCGGTCACCGGACCCAACTTGGAAAAACTCGTGGACTTCGGCTGGTTCAGCCTTGTTGCGAAGCCGCTGTTCTACATGATGCGCTTCATCTACGACCACGTGATTGCGAACTGGGGCTGGGCAATTCTGCTGCTTACCCTGGTGCTGAACCTGGTCATGACGCCGACGCGCTTCCAGATGATGAAGTCGTCGGTGAAGATGCAGCGCATCCAGCCGCAGATGGATGCGATCAAGGCGAAGTACGCGAAGTACAAGGCCACTGACCCGCGCAAGCAGGATATGCAGAAAGAGATGTTCGCCCTGCAAAAGGCCGAAGGCGTGAACATGTTCGGCGGCTGCCTGCCGATGCTGATTTCGTATCCGCTACTGTTCGGCTTCTACAAGGTGCTGGAGAACGTGATCGACCTGCGGCAGGCCCACTGGCTCTGGATCCACGATCTCTCAGCCCCTGACCCGCTGTACATCCTGCCGATCTTCGTGATCGTGTCGATGGCGTTTTCGACCCTCATGACGCCGTCGCCCGGGATGGATCCGACGCAACGGAAGATGATGGCGTTTGTGATGCCGGGCGTGTTCGGCTTCATGATGATCCACTATGGCGCGGGCCTTTCGCTCTACTGGGCGGGCAGCAACTTTATTGGTATCGGCCAGCAGCTGGTTATCAATCGCACTAAGCTTGGCCGGGAGATGACGGAGCTGGCCAAAAAGCGAGCCGCGAAGAAGAAAGGTAATGTTATCAGCGCTCGAAGGTAGACCTCCACGTCCAGCCCACATGAGATACTAAAAAACGATGCCCATTGAGGATTATTCCGTCGCTGCTCAGAAGATCGCTGCACTGCTGAAGACCCTGACCACGACCGGAGGGCTCCGGTTGAAGTACCGCATTACAGCGGGCGAGGGCGCCGCCGATCCCGACGGGTTGGAGGCGCGCGAAATCTATGTCGAACTCGCCGGGCCGGACGTTCCGCTGGTAACGCAACGCGGCGGCGAGCTGCTGCGGGCACTTGAACATGTCGCGGCCAAGATCATCCGCCTTGAGAACGAGGAGCACGATAAGGTTTCCTTTGACGCCGCGAATTTCAAGGCGTTGCGCGCACGAGAACTGAAGCTGGCTGCCGAGACCGCTGCCGAGAAGGTGCGGCGCACAGGCCAGCCCTACTGCTTTGCTCCGATGAGTTCCCGCGAACGGCGTATGCTGCACCTGGCATTTCGTCCATATGAGGATCTCGAGACCTCTTCGACCGGCGAGGGTTTGCGGCGCTTTGTGGTGGCGCACACCAAGGGATACGACAAGAGCAAGCTGGCCGCGCTCGCGAACCAGCCGTTCGCGGTCAGTCGCGGCGGTCGGCGCTAGGCTTTTGTCGCGTACCGCTTTGTAGATAGCGCCGCGCTCTCAGAAGACAGTGCAACCCAACCCACAACTCGCAGAACAGGAATTACCAGCGAACGAGAGCATCGTGGCTATCTCCACGCCGCCGGGTCGTGGTGGAATCGGGATCGTCCGTCTGTCCGGCCGGCACGCATTCGAGATCGCCAATGCGCTGCTGACCTTGCGTAAGCCACTCGCGCACGCGCAGGCGCGTTTTGTGGAGATACATGATCCTGAGACAGGTGAAAAACTCGACGAGGGGATTGCGACCTACTTCGCCGGGCCAAAATCCTACACGGGCGAGGATCTGGTGGAGATTGCGGCGCACGGCTCACCCGTGATCCTGGAACTGCTGGTACGCCTGGCACTGCGCCACGGAGCGCGGCTGGCGCGGCCGGGAGAGTTTACCGAGAGGGCATTTCTCTCCGGCCGCATCGACCTGACTCAGGCAGAGGCTGTCCGCGATCTGATCGAATCGCAGACGCTCTACCAGGCGCGCGTGGCCGCCGGGCAGATGGGCGGCGCTCTTTCCCGTCGCATCAAGCCGCCCAAGCGGGATCTGGTTGCGCTGATTGCGGTGCTCGAAGCCGGAATTGACTTTGCAGAAGACGACGTGGACGTCACGCCAAATACGGAGATCGTGACCCGCATTGGCGCGATCGCTGCGCAGCTTGAGCAATTGGAGCGGTCCTTCGAGCGGGGGCGCATTGTTCATCGCGGGCTTACGCTGGCCATCGTGGGCCGGCCGAATGTCGGCAAGTCGTCGCTTTTCAATCGGCTGGTGGAACGTGAGCGGGCCATCGTGACTGCGGTGCCTGGGACTACGCGCGACTTGGTGACCGAGACGGTCTCGCTCGGCGGGATTCCGTTGCAGCTTGTTGATACGGCCGGGCTGCGCGAGGCCGTGGACGAAGCAGAATTGATCGGAGTCCAGAAGTCGCGAGAAGCGCTGGCTGATGCAGATGTGGTGCTGCTGGTGTTTGAAGCCGGTGTTCCTCTGCGCGAGGACGAGACGGCGCTGGTGCGTTCCCTGGAAGGTCGCCGCGCCCTCACCGCGTTCAACAAGGCTGACCTTCAACTGGACAGCCAGGCAACCGCGGATCCCCGGTTACCTGCCGTCACCACATCCGCACTCACTGGTCAGGGAATCGACGATTTGCGAGGAGCTCTCCTCAGCCTGGTGCGCAACCCCCCAGGCGAAACTGAGTCAGGAATGCTGACCACCCTGCGGCACCACGAAGCTGTTACTGAAGCCCTTGCTGCACTGCGCAAAGCCGCTGGCGCAGTCCAGCACGGCATCCCCCACGAGATGATTCTGCTTGATCTTTATGCCGCTCTGCGCCAGCTCGACGCCCTCACCGGCGAAACCACCCCGGACGATATACTGAATCATATATTTTCGAGTTTTTGTATCGGGAAGTGAGCGCAGTACTCAAGTCTTCTGGGGCGGAGCTTGCACGTTTATTGAATAGGATGCGGCAGGTTCGTTCCGGCACAACAAACTATGAGGATGATGCATCCGAAGTCTATTTTGATTTTCTGATCATTATGAAAATGCACTGGCTTACCGTCACCCCCCGACCCCTCTTCATCCCAGGCTGCGCCCCCACTTGCGCTTCCGGAAGGAATTCCTGCCCGTGAATCGCGGCAAAAATCTGGTTGTGCGGAAGGCGCTGGGGCTGTCGCTCTCTCTCGGCATGGATCGCGCTATCGCGTATACGTCGCTTGCGCGCATCTTCAATATTGCAGGAAGCGCCGGGACCGTTCTGCTTATCGTTCACTTTCTCAATGTGGTGGAGCAGGGCTATTACTATTCGCTGCTGAGCCTGGTCCGGCTTCAGATCATTTTTGAACTTGGCTTTTCCTTTGTCATCCAGCAGTTCGCCGCACACGAAAGCGCCAAACTAAAGCTACACAAAGATGGAACGATTGAGGGTGACGCGCTGGCTCACGCGCGCCTGGCGCTCGTTCTGAAGAAAACTATAAAGTGGTACGTTACAGCGGGCGTTCTGTTGGGACTCGCCCTGGCGCCTACAGGGCTGGCGTATTTTTCGCACCGGTCCAATCCTTCCATGCACATCGCGTGGCACTGGCCCATGTACGCCTCGGTGTTCACATGCGTGATCATCTTTATGGTGGATCCCCTGCTCTCCTTTCTTGACGGCTGCGGATACATTTGGCAGGTGGGCGGACTGCGCATGGCGCAGGCCATCGTGGGCATCGCCACTGCATGGGGCGCGTTTCTGGTCCACGAAGGCCTTTACTCTCCTGCCATGGTGATTGTCGGGAATATCATCGCGGCTGCGATCTTCCTTTGGAAATACCGTCACCTGCTTGGCGGGCTTCTTCGTTATCCGACCGAGCACGGCATTCTTTCGTGGCGTGCAGAGGTATGGTCCTTCCAGTGGCGGATTGCAGTTAGTTGGCTATGTTCGTTTCTGATGGCCCAGCTTTTCGTGCCTGCACTCTTCCTCCTTCGCAGCCCCGCAGAGGCGGGCCAGATGGGCATGTCGCTCAGCATAGGTGGATATATGTGGCAGGTGGTCCTGTCCTGGACCAGTACCAAAGCCACGCCGTTTGGTCAGATGGTCGCCCGCAGGGACTTCGCTTCCCTGGACGGTCTTTTTCAGCGAACTCTGTGGCAGTCCCTTGCCGTTCTTGTCGCGCTGCTCTCAATTTGCATGGCCGGGGTCCTCGTCCTCAACCGCTACTTCCCGCTGCTCGCACATCGCATGATATCTCCCTGGGCCTTCGTTCTGCTCTTTCTAGCCGTCATCAGCATGTTCATCGTGCAGTGTCTGGCAATTTATCTGCGTGCCCACAAGCGGGAACCTTTCCTATGGCAGTCACTTGGTACAGCTGCTTTAATCTGCATCGGGATTCTTCTACTCGTTCCGCGCTGGGGGACGTTCGGTGCATCTGCGGCGTATCTGTTCAGTGCCGGAATTGTGGGCCTGCCGTGGGCTACGGTAATCTACGTGAAAGTGCGGCGTAACCACGGCCGCATTAATCCCGTGGATCTGTTGGACAGTGTTTCCACAGATACCGCACTGGGACCAATTGACGGTGTCTGATATCCCGAAGAAAGTTCTGATTACTGGCGGTCGAGAAGTGGGCGGCTTGACTTCATTTGCTGAGGCCATCGCCGAGGGCTTCTGGCAGTTGGGCATCCAAGCCGAAGTGATTCCGTCGAACCGTATTTGGTCGCGATGGCGCGACTTACGAGATCCGGATATGCTCAAGATTCTGAGCACGACTTCTGTGTTTGCCGTGCCGTTCGCAAGACGCGCGATCGCAGTGGCCCATGGCTGCGCCTGCGCTGATGTTCAGGGCTGGGGTAAACTGATCGGATTCCTTGCCACCTATAAGCTCACGAACATGTGTCCTCATACGCCGCTCGTCGCCGTCTCCGAATACTCCGCTATCCATCTCGTCACGATATTTAATGTCCGTTTCGAAGCAGTAATACAAAACCCCGCGAAGCGGGTGTTCTTTACGCCGTACGACGGCCCGGATTATGAGCGGCGGTATATCACTTACGTCGGCCGCCTAACACCCGCCAAGAACGTGCATCGCCTGTTGCCGGCGATTCGCACGGTACTAGATAGGACGCCGGGCCTTCGCGCCTGTATTATCGGGGATGGAGAACTGCGGGCCGCGCTGCAGAGTGCCTTTGCCGATGAGCGCATAGAGTTTTCTGGGTCCCTAGACAGCTCCGCTGTTCGGGAAAAGCTCCGCGCGACTCGAGTCTTCGTCTCGGGTAATCAGACTGAGCCTTTTGGAATAACTTATCTTGAAGCCCTCAGCCAGGGCTGTGCCGTCGCCATGCCGGCCTCCGGCGGCGGGGTGGAGATTCGCCCTGACCTGATTGGTCTTCAGGTCCATCTACTCCCCATTTCATTGGAGCATGATGGAGTGGTGGCAGCACTGCATCGCGCACTGGACTCCACTTGCAAACCTGTCTCATTGGCTAACCACAGTGCAGCGACAGTCGCGGCAGCTTATCTCAAGGTGGATGCAGAGCGCAACCTGCCTACGCGCCGCTGGATATCCCGAAAGTTGGAGGCACTTGAGGCGATGGACAGGATCGAGAAATCTTAATGAGTTCAAGACAGGAAAATGCGCTGCGTTGGCTGTTCCCGGTCGCATTTACATGCGCGTGCTTGCTTTTCTGGTGGTCCCCAAGCATCCTGATGGCGCTGCTCAAGGTCACCAGTGACTTGAAACCTTGGACGCTTGAGGTGAGCGCAGCAGCACTTTGTGTCTTTCTTGTCGGGTACCTGTTTTCCCTCCGTCTGGTTACCCGACCGCTGTTATCCGCACGCGTCAACACCCTATGTTCTGATTTTGCATTCAAGGCCACGGTGGCGCTGGCCCTGCCGGCGATGGTCGTCGGAGCGCAATTTGCGATTTACCGGGCAGGGCTTGCGTACGGAGAAGGACATGACATACCGATTTACACGCAGGCAATCCTGTACACGCATATGTTTTTCGCCTACATGTTCCTGGGATCTGTGCCTTCCTGCGAGGGATCGGACAGGCGAAAGGTACTCTGGGCTACGGTTTTGGTCCTTGTTCCGCGAATCCTGATTACGCTCCATTGGGGCCGTTTCTTTGCCGGGCAGACAGTCGTGGCCATTTTGTTCATCGCTTTGGCTCGTGGATGGATACGTATGACGGCAAGGCGGTGGATCCAGCTATTCGTGGTTGCGCTATTGATCTTTCTCGGGCCAATCCTCACACGCGGTGGCCTTTTGGAAACTGAAAAGATTGCCGAAAGCGCTCCGCAGATCGTGGCTTTTTTTGAACAGGGAAGCACGCTGCATTTTTTCCAGGAATATCATGATGATTTGCCATCAACTTGTCCACCAATTTTGGTTTCAATGACGGAGAGAGTAATTCCATACGACAAGCTTGGCGTTTGTACAATCAAGGTTGGAGATCGTACTGTTCCTGAAACTGTTGATAACCTCCTTACTCGACAGGACAGCAACAATCTTGGGACTGGAACGGGCTCTATTTATATATTCGAGCTGTATCTAGTGGGGGGTGTTTTTGCAATCATCCTTGGGTCACTCCTTTTTGGAGCTTGCTGCAGGTGGTGGGTCGAACATCTGGGAAGCGCATCGCTTTTTGGCGGAATCTGGGCGGAGTGTTTGGTTCGCTCATTGATGGCTCCTCGGGGAACACTCGGCTATGAATTTCAACGCATTCCGACCCTATTATTGGCTACGCTGGCGGTCATTCTTTTATGTCAAGCAATCGATATCTTGGGAATGCGCGTTCCAGTATTTTCACCAGACCGCTAGTTGGAATCCATGATTTATGGTTGGCATGGCAAGCGAGTTACAAATGCAATTGATGAGTTCAACGGATGATAACTACGACGCAGTGAACCCAGATACTTTCAATACGATGAAGGCGCCTCTAGTCTCCATCATCACACCCGTCTACAACGCCTCATGCTGGCTGACTGAAATGCTGGAGTCGGTTCAAAGACAGACTTTTCCTGACTGGGAGCACATTCTGGTGGACGACGGTTCTGCGGACGGATCTGATCAAATCGTCGAGCGCGCTGCCAAGAAGGATTCGCGTATACGGTTGATCCGTATGTCGCACAATAGCGGGCCCGCCATGGCGCGCAACCGGGGAATCGAAGACGCGCGTGGCCGGTATCTTGCCTTTCTTGACGCTGACGATCTCTGGCTGGAGCAAAAGCTGGAGCGATGCCTCCGCTTTATGATGGAGAACAACTATGGATTTGTCTACCATGCGTTCCGCTATCTCTCGTCTGACGGCAAGAGCGTCGGGACGGTGGTTCGCGGTCCGGCCGAATTGACCGTCAGGAATCACTTTGTACGGCGCGGCACCGGAGACTGCATGAGTGTAATGATCGACCGCGAGCGTATTCCTGAGTTTCACTTTGTGCATCAGGAGGGCAAGACTCACGAAGATTGGCAGACCTGGCTCTGGTTGGTCAAGCGGGGCCACACCGGTCATTTGCTTGCCGAGGACCTGGGGCGCTATCGCAAATCGGAGGGCAGCCGGAACGCAGGGAAGCTGGCCGCCGCCAGGCTGGTTTGGCAGATGTATCGCAGGTCTGAAAAACTGCCGCTGCTGCGCGCGGCGAGCTGGTGGGCGCAGTATGCTTGGAACTCCTATTGGTTGCACCAGCGCTCCAGGCCGCGAACGTAAGACAAAAGTCAGGCAATCGATTTTTAAAAGCTGAATCATTGAGTAAGATTTGGAGATAGTCGCATCATGCCGAATCCCCATGCTCCACTCGTTGTTGATCTTTGCGGTACGCTGATTGCCGAAAACACCACCAACGATTTTATTGACAACTGGCTCCACCTGTCCCCGTGGCGGCGCCGGCTGCGTTCTTTGTCCCGTGGTAAGCGTCCCGTATCTGTTCTTGCTCTGCGTGGTCTCACGCGCCAGGTCCTGGAGACTGAGGCCACAAACTATGTCCGTGACCGGTTGGCCAGCCGTGCAAACTTAATGGTGATCGAAGCCATTGGTGCGGCCCGGATCCAGGGAGCGAATATTTATCTAGCAACGGCAAGCCTGGATTGCATTGCCAACGCCGTGCGGAACCAACTACGGCTGGACGGCGTGATTACAGCACAACTAGGCTACGACAGGCGCGGTCGCTGCACCGGATTCTTTGCTGTTGACACCACAGGTCGAAAACTCCGTCACCTGCACAGACTTTTGACAGAGGAACAGCTCCGGCAGGCCACGCTTTACACCGACAACCGCGAAGACCTTGAGCTGCTGCGATATGTCGCGCATCCGCGTTTTCTTGGCGCTCGATGCGACCTTGCTCGATTGACGAACGAAGAAGCCGATCGTATCGAGTTTCTTCCCACTATCATGCCGGAGATTGGCAATGCAGTTCGCTAGTCTACCTTTCGGCTACATGATCGTTGTCCGTTTGAGGACGCGGTTCCGCGTCGTGAGTTTTTTCCTGACGGAATGGATTCCGCTTGCTTTGGCGCTCAAGCTTGCGTACAGGGCGAGTTTTTGGTTAACAATCCTCATGCTGGCTGGCAACTTTACGGCGTATGAGTGCGGACACTTTTTCAACGACCTTGCCGACTCTGCCATAGATGTAAACGGCGACCATCTCGAAGGTCGAAAGATAGGGGTCGCCGGATTCATCCTCTCGCATTTCCTTGTTTTTATCGTCGTAGTTGCCGTGGTTTTCTATGCCAAAGGCCCGCGGTTTGCCCTGACATACGCCACTCTGTCAGTCCTGGTATTGCTCGCGTTTCTCTGGCACACGACTCGCTGGCCCCGGAGTTTCCGTTTCCTCCGTCTCTTTTCTTTTGCGTTCCTATATCTGTACAAGTTTGCTCCGGTTATCGTGCCCCAGGTGCCGATTACGGATGCCCTCTGGATTCTTGCCGGCATGTTCTTCTGCTGGGGGTTCTGGCGTGTGCTGTTTTACACCATGGTGAAGTTTGGCGGGCCGCTCACCGCAAGTGGGGACGACTTTGACCCGTTGCGCCTACTGCACCTGACCTCCCTCGTGATCGGCGCTCCGCTGTTGCTCTCCGGGTGGTTTAGTACGCCGCGCAACATAGCCACTACGGTTTTGTGGTTTGTTTATGCAGCAATTGCCATTTTGCGGACGGGTACTCAGCTTACCAACTGGAGACTTACCCCGGAACAGTTCCTCGGCAAGGGCCCAAAAAGGGCTGGCGGGTAGCTGAGCGCTGGCCCATTTCGCTGTCATAGCATGAAGTCTCCTTCAAGGTGCACATATAATCAGAGGCAGATGTCCACCTTTTCTGAGCTTGAGACAGGCTCCGCTACCGTAGACAACGGCAAAGGCTCCATAGACGTTCTGGAGCTGGTCCTGCTGCTCGTCAGGCATCGACGCCGCATCGCTCTGGTTACGCTCATTTCACTTGTCATCGGCGCGGCAATCGCTTTTCTGATGCGGCCTGTTTATACCGCGAAGGCTCTCATCCTTCCGCCACAGCAACAGCAATCCTCGGCAAGTACATTGTTGTCGTCGCTGTCCCTTCTCGGAGGTGGTGTGCCGGGCGGCTTGCTGAAGACACCGGCAGATATGTACGTCGGCATTCTTGAAAGCGATACGATTGCGGACAACATTATCCATCGCTTCCATCTCCAGTCGGTTTATAAGGAGAGGACTCTTTATGACACTCGGGCCACGCTGGCAAAGCACGCCGACTTTGAAACAAGAAAGGACGGCCTGATCCACATCAGCGTTACTGATCACGATCCTGAGCGCGCCAGCGAAATGGCCAATGCATATATCGACGAGTTGTACCACATGAACTCGACGCTAGCCATTACGGAAGCCGCGCAGCGCCGGCTCTTCTTCCAGCAGCAGGTCGGCGAGGAGAAAACGGCGCTGGCAAAGGCAGAAGACGCTCTCGCCCAGACGCAGGAAAAGACAGGGATCATCCAGCTGAATGGGCAAGCCGACATTATCCTCCGAAGCATTGCACAGGTGCAGGCGCAAATCACCAGCGACCAAGTGCAGCTCGAAGGGCTGCTTGCTTCTTCGACGGAGCAAAACCCTGATGTGCAGCGGCTGCGCCAGGAGATCAGCGCGCTCCGCAACCAATTGAGCGAGTTGCAGAACCGCCAGGGGCCCATGCAGCCAGGCAGTACACAGATTCCTACGAGACGCCTTCCCAAAGACGCGCTGGATTATATGCGGAAGCTCCGGGACGTCAGGTATCACGAAACCCTTTTCGACCTGTTGTCGAAACAATATGAAGCGGCCCGCATAGACGAGGCGAAGTCAGCGCCGCTGATCCAGGTCGTCGATCGCGCCATTCCACCGGACAAACGATCCGGCCCCCCTCGTACTTTGATCACTTTGGCCTTCGGCACTGTTGGTTTCGTGCTGGCGTGCCTTTGGGGATTGGGCGCCGACGCCATTAAAAAAATGAGCGTCCTGCCTGAGTATCAGGAGAAATTTGCACGGTTACGCGCGAGCTGGCATAAGCCACGCTGAAAACTCAGGTGACCGAAGCTGAACAAGGGCCAACCATTGAGCCTGGCAGGTCTACTGCAAGGTTGCGAAGGCATCCTTATATGCTGGCGGATTTATGATTTACAAGCTCCTTTGCCGTGGTGATAAATCCCGCCAAAGCCATCGATCCCTCGTCCCCTTTTCCCCTTACCCGGACGCTGACCGCATTCGACTCAGCTTCCTTGTCGCCCATCACTAGAACGTAAGGCACTTTTTGCAGCGTAAAGTCGCGGATTTTGGCGTTCATTTTTTCATTGCGGGCGTCGAGTTCCACGCGGAATCCGGCATCCTCCAATTGCTTTTTTACACTTTCCGCATAGGCGAGATGCCGTTCGCTGATCGGTACCAGGCCCATTTGCACCGGAGCCAGCCAGAGAGGGAATGCGCCAGCGTAGTGCTCGATCAGATAGGAGACCATGCGCTCCATCGTGCTGATGATCGCGCGGTGGATCATCACAGGCCTATGCTGCTGTCCGTCCGCACCGGTGTACGCCAAGTCAAATTGATTGGGCAGGTGGAAATCGACTTGAATTGTGGAATACGTCTCTTCGTGTCCCATGACGTCGGCGAGCTGAATATCGAGTTTTGGGCCGTAGAATGCCGCGTCGCCGATGCTCTCCCGGTAGGGAAGCCCAAGAGAATCGAGGGCTTCGCGGAGAACACGCTCACCCAGCGTCCACATCGCGTCGTTATCGACATACTTTTCTTTATTGGCCGGATCGCGGAGGGAAAGCCGATAGCTATACCGCGTAATGCCAAGATCCCGATACGCGCGCTCCACGAGCCTCATCACATTCGAGAACTCTTCCTTGATCTGTTCAGGCGTGCAGAAGATGTGCGCATCGTTCAGCGTCATACAGCGAACCCGGCTGAGTCCACTCAGCACGCCCGACCGCTCGTAGCGATACATGGTTCCAAGCTCGGCAAGACGGAGAGGCAGATCGCGGTAGCTGCGCAGTTTCGACTCGTAAATAAGAATGTGGTGCGGACAGTTCATTGGGCGCAGAACCATCTGCTCCGTCTCAAGGTCCATCGGCGGGAACATGTCTTCGTGATAATGCGCCCAGTGCCCGGATCGGACATACAGGTCCACCTTGGCCAACGCCGGGGTGTATACATGCTGGTATCCGGACTCCCGCTCTAACTGGAGGATGTATTCCTCAAGGAGGCGACGGATGGTCGCGCCCTTGGGAAGCCAGAGCGGCAGTCCTGAGCCTACTTCCTCGCTCACGGTAAATAGCTCAAGCTCTTTCCCAAGCCGTCGATGGTCCCGCCGTTTTGCTTCTTCGAGCAGATTGAGATAATTTTCCAGGTCCTTACTTGAAAAAAAGGCGGTGCCATAGATGCGCTGGAGTTGCGGATTTTTCTCGTCGCCGAGCCAATACGCTCCTGAGAGGCTCATCACCTTGAACGCCTTCACGCGCCCGGTGGATGGCACGTGCGGGCCGCGGCAGAAGTCGACGAAATGGCCGTTGCGGTAAAGCGAAATCTGCTCGCCCGGATGTGTGAACCGCTCGATAAAATGCACCTTCATGAAGTCCCCGTCGGCCTCGAACTCCGCAAGGCCCTTCTCGCGCGGCTCAACCTCACGGACAAACTTCTCATTGCGCGTAACCACCTCAGCCATGCGGTCTTCAATCCGCTTCAAGTCTTCCGGCGTAAACGGTGTCGGGCGATAAAAGTCGTAGAAGAATCCCGAGTCAGTCGCCGGCCCGTGGCCCAGCTTTGTCTCAGGGAAAAGCTCAAGCACAGCGGTCGCCATCACGTGCGCGGCGGAGTGGCGCACGACGCGCAGCGCATCGGGGTCCTTCTCGGTGAGCAGCTGGAGCTCCACGTCTTCTTTCAGCGGTGTATTTAGGTCAATGAGGCGCTCAGCATGAGCGTCCTCGGCCGCGTACATTGACTCCTCGCCAGATGCTGCGTGAACAGCAACGGCGGCGGCGTGCAGCGGCTTGATGCGGGCCACAACCGAGGCCGATGCAAGGCGCGGGGAGATACTCTCGGCGATCTGAAGCGGCGTCACTCCTGTGGCAAACTGCTTCACTGCGCCATCAGGGAGTTTGACCTGGATGGAATTTTCTGTGGAACTCATAATTGGGATCAATCTCGTATTTTTATCGAAAAAATTTAGCGTTCTTTCTAGGATAGGGTTTCAAAGGGATTGCGTCGAGAGCAGCGCCGGGTCATGCTAGCTTGTCTGGGAGGGATGCTATGAGCACACAGCCTGTTCCATTTGTTCGGCCGCACGCCGCTTGGGCGCTGGTGGGTTGGCTGGCGTTGTGTTTTACCGTCGGTGGAGTCGCATCTACCTTCAACGTGCACGAGATCCCTACTTGGTATAAAGCGCTTGTCAAGCCGCCGCTCAACCCGCCAACGTGGGTGTTCCCTCTCGTGTGGACCGCGCTCTACGCTTTAATGGCCGTTGCCGTATGGCTCATCTGGAAGACGCGGGCAAGCACCTGCCGCATCAGCGGCCAGCGACTATTTTTGGCGCAGCTGTTATTTAATTTTCTCTGGTCGTGGATTTTCTTCAGCCAGCATCAAATTGCAACCGCAGTCGTAGACATCGTGCTGCTGTGGGTCGCGATTCTGCTCTGCATCCTGAATTTCAAGAAAATGAGCCATAAAGCGGCATGGCTCATGGTGCCGTACCTTGCCTGGGTCACGTTTGCGGCGTACTTGAATATTGCGATCTGGCGGTTGAATTGACTTCTATGGGCGCGCCCCCGGAAACCACTCCGTATAGCTGTCGCCTTGTCTCCCGGTATAGATGGCGCGCTTGCCTGCGATATATACGGCGTAGGACGCCGTTCCGGCCGCCCGAATCAGGCGCAGGAACTCACGATACTGGATTTCACCGCGCTGGATCATTTTGACAGCCGCGCTCACGCCTTCCGCTGAGAAGCGATCGGAGACAGGGTGGTTGGGAAGTTCGGGACTCTGCGTGGTGTACGCTTCGCCGCTTGGGAAGTAATACGTCTTCGTGTGCTGGTACAGATCGGCGTAATAAAATTCGACGCCGACTGTGATCAGCTTCTGTACGACTTCAGGAAAAGTGATGCTCTCTCCTGCAGAGCGACGGCTGCACTCTTCCAGAACTTCGATGGATTTAGTATCGATCGTTTGTGTTTGTGTCATGATGTTCCTTCTTTCTATCGTTGAATGTGTTCAGTCGACAGGCAGCTGCGTCAGACCGTGGTGTGCCACAACCCTTCGCATTAGGTTTACGATGGCCGCCTGCTCTTTCTTGCTAAGACAGGTGAAAAAGTCATTGTCGTTGGCATCCGCCAGCCGTGTCAGCCCGGGCACAATCGCGTGCCCCTCTTCGGTCAGGCGGATGAGGCGTGCGCGCCCGTCTGTGGCGCTTGTTGAGCGGTGGACCAGCTTCTTCGCCACCAGGCGGTCAAGGATGCGGGATACCGGCGCCTTCGTCATCCCCATGGCCTGCGCCAGTTCATTCTGCGAGCATTCTTCAAGGTCATACAGGCAGCGCAGAGCAACCCATTCGGAAACGGTAATTCCTTCGTTAAGAAGCTTCCGCGCGAACGCATAGGAGACATGATTGGACACAAAGCGAAGCCAGTATCCAACATGGTCTTCCAATCCGCTGATTTGAGTTCTCCTGCTCATCAGTCATCCTCTGGGAGTTAATATAGTTGCTAGGGCAACTATATTGCAAGAGAAATATTATTATTTTTTGAGCATCTCTAGATCAACCGGGTCCCCGCAATCCCCTCCAGCACCTTCAGCGGAGAAGTCTCCGGCGTGACCAGCGCATCGGGGGAGACGAGGAACGTTTGCTCGAGCGCATATTGGCCTCCGAGGACGGCGTGTGGCACGGTATCCGTGTAGACCATCCAGCTTGAACCCGAAGGAAACTGCCACGGATACTTCGGAGACTCGGCCTGAAACTTCGGATTCTCTTTCAGAAAGTTGTGGAAACGCATCATGAAGTCGTCGTACGGGGACCGTTTGATAGATGGGATGGCTGCTCCCAGCCCGACGGCGCGGCCCAGAGATTTGGCGGCGCGTGATGCGGAAGTATCCGGCCGGGGTGCAATCTGCGCCGGCGCGAACTGCCGCACAACAGACGCGAATGGGTCGCCAACAACCCAGTCGCGCGTGCGCACCGGATGAATGTTGTTGAAGAAGCGCAGAATACGCGCGCCGTAAGTAGGCCGCGTCGGGAAGGCGTCGGTGTGCAGCAGGTCGTTGCGACGGCGCAGCGAAAGGTCACGACCCTGTTCGTCCTGTGGGCGAAAGCTCGCATAATCAAGCCGCCAGTTGGCACGGTATGGCGAAAGAAACCCTGTAAGGAAGCGAACCACAGCCTGTGAGTAGCCGCGCATTATGCTTTGCAGCCGCGTCACCGCTGCGGCGTCGGCTGTTTTCGTGTCCACGCCACTCAATTTGTCGACGTTTGGTTTATAGGCGATGTTTTTGTGCAGGGAGCTGTCTGTCTGCTGCTGGCCGAGCAGGAAGGCGAGGTCGTTCTGCGGGATTGCGATGGGAGTCTGCGGAAAGTAAAGGATGTCGCCCCCTTCAAGCTGGGCGCACCAGGCGCGCGCCTGGTCGTCTGAGGGTGGGTGTCCGCCTGGTATTTCTTCCAACGTGATTGTGACTAGACCCACAGGCGTTATTTCCCGGCCATTTTTCGCCGCAGCCACATCCCGAACATCACGACCTCTGCCACGCACAGTGCTAAGACCCCGGCGGGAAAGGCGGCGTAAAGGTAGGCGTCGGCCATGTCGACGGAGTGGTGGCCCAGCTCGTTGTAGAACAGCAGAACAAAGATGGCGACAAAGCAAGTTGCGAAGAACACCATGAAGCCGAACGCCGTCGCCATCAGCAGGCTCTGGAACAGGTTGAGCCTGTCGATCGGAATTCCGAAGATTCTGTCCCGGGAGGGAATTGTTTCACTCACTGCCATGTCGCTAACCTCTGGCGCGCCGACTCTGCCGTCCGCCTCAGTTTAGAATACTGCTTTATGGTTGAAGCCGCCCAGATTCCCCTGCTTACCGCCGCTCAGGTTGCGCAGCAGGCGCAGGTCCGGCAGGCCGGCAACGGAATCTGCTTTGCGGACTTTGGCGACACACAGGTCGCGCCGGAAGACCTTGAGCGCATTGTGCAAGCCGTACCTTCAGCGGTGGCGAGTGCTTTGGCGCGCCGCGCCTATTACTTTGTTCCTCTCACGCTGGCAGAGGACGATACGCCGAAGATCGCTTCCGGCTATGCGAGCGATCTCGCCGACCGCGCCATCTGTCACCGCAATACCAGGTTGGGTGGCTCGGAATGCATCTTTATCTCCACGCGAATCATGCAGGACCGCTTCGCGCTGGCCTTTGAGTACTTCATCAACGTCGGCCACCACTTTGTGGACGCGGTTGGCGTTCCCGAGAGCTTTGCCGAACTGGTGTGGTCTCAAGCCAGGGCCGACACCCGCGGCGAGACGAGCCAGGACGCATGGGAGAACCGACGCCGGGCGCAGGAGCGTGGTGCGGAGGACGAAAAAGCGAAGAACGCATACTTCGAAGCGGCCTTCTCGGACGCGGTCGCAATCTACATGCTGGCCATGACACTCGATTTTGACTACGGCGAGCTGAAGGAGCGGGAGTATCCGCTGCTCACAGCGCACGCTCTGGCCGAGCGCCTGCGCCATGTGGCCGGTCTGTTTCCTCCGAACACTGGCTATGAATTTGAGATTCGCTACCGCCGCCGGGCATAACGAATAAATAGCAGGACCCCGGCAAAGTTTAAGGAGTAAGGCTTAGACACAGAACATGATCGCTCACCTGCGCGGACGTCTGTTCCATAAGCAACCCGGCACGGCCATTGTTGAGGCCGGCGGGGTGGGCTACGAAGTCATCATCAGCATCCCCACCTTTACCTCGCTGCCTGCAGAGGGCGTCGAAGTTTCGTTGCACATCCATACGCAGGTGCGCGAAGACCTGATCGCGCTGTTCGGCTTTCTCGATCTGAAAGAGAAGCGCCTGTTCGAGCGCCTGATCACGGTGAGCGGAGTTGGCCCGAAGCTTGCGGTAACCATTCTGAGTGGTTTGAATCCTGAGCGGACCGTGGCTGCCATTCGCGCGCAGGACCACGCCACACTGACGCACATCCCCGGCGTCGGCAAAAAACTGGCTGAGCGGCTGGTCGTAGAGCTCAAGGACAAACTGGAGGACATGGCCGTGGCTCCTGTCGCGTTGACTTCCGCGGGCCCCGCCGCCGAAGACGTCCTCTCCGCGCTCACCAACCTCGGCTATCAGCGCCCGGCAGCGCAGAAGGCCATCGAAGCCGCTGTTGAAAAGGACAAATCTCTCGGGCAGGATTTCGACGCCCTCTTCCGCGCCGCGCTGAAGATCATCCGGTAGCGTCTGGCCGCGAGAGTCACCTATTCAAACGATCGCTACAATAGCGGGATGAACGATTCCGCCGAAAAGGACCCTCGCGTTTACTTTGCTGCCGAGCGCACGCTTCTTGCATGGATTCGCACCGGCCTAGGACTGATGGGCGTCGGCTTTGCGGTCAGCCGCTTCGGCCTGTTTTTGCGCGAGTTTATGGGCCGGCAAGCCGGTAACAGGGTATGGAACACCAGCCGCTCCGAGTGGGCGGGCGTGATTCTGGTCGTGTTGGGAGTGACCGTCAACGTTGCAGCTACCATTCACCACTTTCACATTACGCGCGAACTGGCTTCAGGAAACTGGGTAGCGGGCCGGGTTTCAAGGAACGCCGTTACCCTGGCGATTCTTCTGGCCGTCGCGGGTGCCATCATGGCCATGTATCTGCTGTTCATTCACTGATCGCTATTTCGCAGGCCTAACTCACGTTCAGATACGTCGTATAGCGGTCCTCGCCCAGTCCCGTGAACGGAACCAGCCGCAGCGGACCTGAATCGGTCTGCGCGTGCCACGCTGTTTCTTCCAGGGTCCGGCCCGGCCCGCGCTGCGCGGCGAACAGTTGCTGGCGCGTGACGCGAGGCGCTTCCGTGTTCAGCGCAAACAGCACAAGCGGCCCACGCAACAGCGCGACCGTATCGGAGTGCTGTGGATCAATCGGCTCAAGGCGCATGGGCAGCGGAAGCGTAAGCTCGATTCGGTCTCCGTCCTTCCATTCGCGCTGCAGAGTCGCAAAGCCCAGCGTTACTGGCGGCGCAACATGGCTGCCGTTCACGCGCACTGCCGCGCCCCGAGCCCATTCCGGAATCCGCAGGCGCACCGCGAAGCGCGACGTGCGCGACGTGCGCAGCCGCAGCGCAATATTGCCATCGAGTGGATATTTGCTTTGCTGCGACAACTGCACGGCAACACCGTCCGGCGTGGTCCAGCGCAGGGTCGAAGGCGCATAGAGATTTACATACACGGTGTTGCCTTCATGGAAATATCCGAGAATGTGGTAATCCGCGGCGACCTGCGGCAGCGTGCCCGAGCAGCACGGCCAGCGGTCACGGAAGTACACGCGTTTCCCATTGAAGTTATAGTCGGAGTAGTAAAAGGCGTGGCCGTCCGGCTCCAGCCGCTTTGCGCCTAGCACCGTGTTGTAGAAGACGCGTTCCATACTGTCGCCATAGCGTCCGTCGCGGGTGACGCGCAGCAGATAGCGCGTGAGCTTGAAATGCGCATAGCTGCCGCAGGGCGTTTCAAAGCTGGCGTGCGTGCTGCTCAGGCTGTCAAACAGCGTCGAGCTTCCCGGCGCGACAAAGCTCTCGTTCGGTCCCCAGCCACCGGTGGCAAAGCTCTGCACCTGCGAGATCATTTCGAATGCATTCTTCGCTGCCAGAAGGTGTTTCTCGCTGCCGGTGCAAATGTAGGCTTCCATCGCTGAACTGAGTGCGTTGCAAAAGCTGTATGCATGGTGGTTCGCCAGTACATCCTTGTTTTCGGCCAGCGGATCGAAGTAGGTCTTGTCCAGCAGGTAGCGGCCGGCCAGCTCTTTGTAGCGGGCTCCGGCGCCGCGTTGCCATGCCAGATACAGGTTCTCCGGCAGCGTATATGGCTCGTCCCATCCGTAGTCGGGCGTCGTGTTGTCGCCGACAGATGCGCGCCACTCCAGTTGCGGCTTGTCGCGGTCAAGCGCATGCGGAGGCAGATACGGCAAAGCTGCGTCCACCGTCTGGTCAAGGATCGGGAAGGCCTGAGTGCTGTGCGCGAACTGGTGCGCGTCGATCATCCCGCACACAACCTTGTCGAAGACATATGCAGGAAAGCGGAAGTTCTTATAAAACTTGCCGGAGATTGCAGGTTGGTAGAGTGCCAGCAACTGATCGATATGCGTCTGTTTGCGTCTGTCGCCAGTCGCTGCGTATCCACGCGAGAGCGCCGAGATCCACTGCCCGAAGGTGTGTCCAGGACAGAAGCCGTTCACGGCGTACCATCCGCCAAGGCTCACGCCCGGAGCAGGCAGTCCCGCGCGAAGCCGCCACGGCTTGAGTAGGCTGTCTTTATTCAGACCCATCAGCACAGACTGTGTGTTTTCAAACTGGTCCAGCGCGCGCCCCGGCGCCAGAGTAACGTCGCCGTACCCGAATTCCTCTAGGAAGACGGGCCTGACAGAAGCATGGAGGTATGGCCGGGAGCAAAGAGCCGCCAAAGCCAGGCCAGCGGACTGCAGAAATGTTCGGCGCGTGGTCATGAGCAGAAAACCATCCTGGTTCTCATGCTAGACCTTTTGTTCGCATGCTGGAAACAGCGGTAGCAGTTGCGCCTACTCGCCCTTGTACTTCACAAACAGATCAGGAAACTCGGCCTTCAGCGCGGCGATCTTGGGCCGGTCGCAGATATAGATATACGGGTTCTCCGGGTGATGGAGTGCGTAGTCTTGGTGGTACGCTTCCGCCGGATAAAACGCCTTGAGCGGCACCACCTGGGTGACGATCGGCCTCGGGTAGACGTGCGCTGCGTCAAGTTGAGCGATGTAGTCATTCGCGATGCGCTTCTGTTCCTCATTCGCGTAAAAGATGACCGAACGATAGGAACGGCCAACGTCATTGCCTTGGCGGTTGAGCTCCGTCGGATCGTGTGCGACCGAGAAGAAGATGCGCAGAAGCTGGCCGTAGGTGATCTTCGACGGGTCATAGACCACGCGCACACTCTCTGCGTGGTTGGTCGTCTCAGAAGAGACATCCTCGTAGTTCGCGGTTGCGGCCGAGCCCCCGGAGTAGCCCGCGGTGGTCTGCACGACGCCACGCACGCGCTCAAAGACGGCCTGTGTGCCCCAGAAGCATCCGCCGGCGAATACGGCCATAGCCCGTGACGGGCTGGCGGCGAGGGTTGCGTCAAGCTTCGGTGGCGGTACGGAGGACTTGGTGGCCGCCTGGCAACTCAGAAGCGGCAATCCGGCAAGAAGCAGAACGGCGATGCGCGCCACAGACTTGAACATAAAATTCTTCAAGCTCATTAGATCATGCAGGTCCGCAAAGGTTACAGCCGAGGTTGCCTCAGATGAAGAAGGCTCAAAAAGACACGGTGCAAAGGCCCTTCGTACAATGGCATAGTGACCCAGCTGAAGAGGATTGCTCAGAAGAAAGCCGCGGCTCTTGAGCCTGCGAACCCGTGGTTCAGCAAGGAAGGCGTCGACTTTCTCCGCAAGCTGAAGCGGAACAACCGGCGCGAGTGGTTTGAGGCCCGCCGCGACCTCTATGAGCGCGAGCTGAAGCAGCCCATGCTGGCGCTGATTGAACAGCTGCTGCGCGGCATGATGGATTACGCGCCGGGCCACCTGCGTCCGCCACAGAAATGCATGCTGCGCATCTATCGCGACACACGGTTCTCGGCGGACAAAAGCCCCTACAAGACGAATCTGGCAGCGTGGTGGACCCGCAACGGACTGGAGAAAACGTCCGGCGGCGGCTATTACCTTCATCTGAGCCCGACGGAATTGATCATCGCCGCCGGTGTCTACATGCCTCCGAAGGAGCAGCTCATCGCGATTCGCAGGCACTTGCTCTCGCACTACGCGGAGTTCCGGCGGTTGGTCGAGGGCAAGAAAATGCGGGCTAGGTTCGAAATACACGATCCGAACGCGCTGACGCGACCGCCGAAGGGCTTTCCCGCCGAGCACCCTGCCATGGAGTGGATCAAGTGGCGGCAGTGGGGCGTAATTACCACACTTCCGGCCGGGGAAGCGCTGAAGCCGAAGCTGGCCGTCATGGTAGAGGAGCACTTCCGGCTGGCGGCGCCACTGGTAGACTTCCTCAACGAACCGCTGCTGCGCGTCGCCGGAGCGAAGAAGAAAACGCTGTTTGGCCTTTACTGAAGCGGGTGACAGAGCCTACACTCAACGTCAGTCAAGGACCTCCGGGTTGCGCCGCTCGCAGGTCTCACACGTCGCAATTTTCCCAAAAATCGGCCCGATACGGCAAAATCTCTGGAAAAACCGAAAAAAACCTAAAAATCCTGTGGAAACCGGCCTTTTGCTGTTGACAAAGGCGTTGAAAAGCCGCAAGGTAAACGGCGGTGGGTTCTCTCGGACCCGCATAAACACAGGGCTTCCAAGCTGCGGCTGCGAGGTTCCGGCAAGTGGAATGCGGAGAGAATAGACCTCGCAGCAACGAGCTGGAGATGTCCGGCTCGAGCAGAAACGAACCAGGAGGAAACAAACATGGCAGCAACAATGACTAAGACTGCTCTCGTTCGCCACATGGCGGAGAAGCTCGAACTGACCAACAAGCAGGCTGCGTCCTTTCTTGACCTGCTCGCGGAGACCGCGATCAAGGAAACCAAGAAGAACGGCGTCTTCGTTATCCCTGGACTCGGCCGTCTGGTCAAGGCAGAGCGCAAGGCGCGCATCGGCCGCAACCCGCAGACCGGCGAGCAGATCAAGATTAAAGCCAAGACGGTCGTCAAGTTCCGCGTAGCCAAGGCTGCGAAGGACGTGATCGCTCCACCGAAGAAGTAGTTGCTTGAATGGCAGCCGCGGCCATAGATCGACAGCAGGCGGCAACCGCCTAATAGGGAGAGGGAGACGGATTGAGGCCCGTCTCCCCCTTTTCTCTTTAAGCAGGTTTCACGGCAACGGCCCGTACGACCAGTGAAATTCCGAAACAGACGAGCAGGGCCTGTATGAGCAGTTGCGCGTTGTAGCGCCACGCGAAGATAGCGAAGCAAGCCGTCATGGTGAGCTGAAATGATTCCGCCGGAAACGCCTGCGCCCAGTGCGCCAGTAGGGGTGCCTTGGGCAGACGGGGCATCGGGCTTGGGAAGAAACGCGGAACACGGCTCTTGTATGCGAGGTAAACTTCTCCCTGCTGGGCAGCCAGAAAGTTCTCTTCGCGAAGAATGACGCGCGTGAGCTGCACACCCGTTACGACTACGGCAAAAATGGCTCCCGATGGCGGCATGAGTACCGCCATTGCCAGCAGGAACAGAAAACTACCGAAGTAGAGCGGGTTCCGAAGATAACGGTACGGGCCGACGGCCAAGACGCCCTGCGCGTGCATTCTCTTTGACTGGACAACCGAGCCGCCGATATAGGCCGTGCCCCACACGCGGAGGAAGGTTCCAAGAGCAGCGAGAAAAATTGCCGTGAGCGTTACGATCACAGTTGCGGTGTCCAGCGGAAACAGCCGTGAGAGCTCGCCCGACAGCTCAAGCCAGGTGGATGAGGCGGGAAAGATGGCTCCGCTATAACGACTCCAGGGAGCCCAGAACCCGATAATGTAAATCGCAAACCCGATCCACAAGCGATACTTGAATTCGAACTCCGTAGCCTGCACTCGTTCCCACCCCACACTTACGTAACAAAATCAGTTACAAAAAGCCGCTCCGGAGAAATATCCTTGCTGTTATTCAAGAGCAGTGCGAAGACGCCCCTGCGCGCCTGCGAGCCGTTTCTCTGCGGCCCCGCGATCGATCTTCAGCTTTGCCATTACAATCGCGGTCTTCACCGATCCGGCGGACTCGAGCAGTACCGCGGCTTCGCTATAGGCAAGCCCGGTAACGGCTGCGACGATGCGTGCGGCTCGGTCGCGAAGCTTTACATTGGTGGGCTGCACATTCACCATCAGATTGCCGAAGACGTATCCCAGACGAACCATGGTTCCTGTGGACAGCATATTCAGCACCAGTTTGGTTGCTGTCCCGGCCTTCATGCGGGTTGAGCCGGTCACAGGCTCCGGGCCGGTGGCTGGCGTGATCGCAATCTCACAAACCACAGCAAGTGCCGAGCCAGTCACACAACTCAGTCCGATTGTCACAGCGCCCAGTTCACGCGCGTATTTCACGCCGCCAAGCACATAGGGTGTCCGTCCGCTGGTGGCGATGCCTACCAGCGCGTCCTTCTGCGAGAAGTCATGTGCCTCAAGATCGCGCTTCCCTTGCGATTCATCGTCTTCGGCGCGTTCGATGGAGCGTCGGAGCGCGACATCGCCGCCGGCGATAATCCCCTGCACCATTTCCGGTGGGGTGTTGAACGTGGGCGGACATTCGGACGCGTCAAGGACGCCCAAGCGGCCTGAGGTTCCCGCGCCGAGGTAAAACAGCCGGCCGCCCTGTTCGAGCCGTGCGACGATCTGGTCGATAGCGCGGACGATGTTGGGAAGCTCGGCGTCGACTGCAGCGACCGCCTCATGGTCTGCCGAATGCAACACGCGCACTAGATCCAGCGTAGTCAGCTGGTCGAGGTTCTCTGTGGCGGGATTGCGAGCTTCGGTAAGGAGTTGCGAGAGATCATCCATTCGCCCGGCTCTCAAGTCTACAAATCATTATAAGCTATTGAAATAATTATAGTTAAGTGAGATCAAGTGCGGCGTACGGACTCAATTGTCTCAAGCAGAGCATCGAAATCGGATAGGCTGGAGTATTCGATGATCACCCTGCCCTTGCCCTTACGGTCCTCGATGGTGACCTTCAGTCCCAAGGCGCGCTGCAGTAAGTCTCGTGCCTCGCGGACATTCGGGTCGAGCGGCTCTTTAACTTTCTCTGCGGCTTTGCGTTTCTCCGGGTTGACGATGCCTTGGACGTAGCTCTCTGTTTGCCGCACGGACATGGACAGCGCGACGATCTTTTGCGAGGCCTTCAGGATTGCATCAGGATCCTCCAGCCCGAGCAGCGCCCGCGCATGGCCGAACGTGAGCTCTCCACTCTCGACTTTGGCCTGCACATCAACGGGAAGCCGCAGCAACCGAAGGAAATTTGCGACTGAGGCGCGGTCCTTTCCCGTGCGCTGCGCCATCTGCTCCTGGGTTAGCCTAAATTCCCGGCTAAGACGGTCGTATGCCCTGGCCTGCTCCATAGGGTTCAGGTCTGTCCGCTGCAAGTTCTCGACAATGGTGATCTCCATTGCCTGCTCGTCCGAAACCTGGCGGAGGATGGCAGGGATGGTCGCCAAGCCCGCTTTCTTCGAAGCCAGCCATCGCCTCTCGCCAACAATAAGCTGGAAGCGACCGGTCGGGAGCGGGCGGACGAGAACTGGCTGAACGACACCCGTGGCGGCAATGGATGCCGCCAACTCGGCCAGCGCAACCTCGTCGAAGTGGGTCCTTGTTTGGTAGGGATTCCGCTCGATGGCGTCGACAGAAATCTCGCGCTGACTTCCGTCCGTCGCAGGCTGTGTGGCACGGTCTTCCGCGGCTGGAGTGGCGCGCGGCAGCAGGGATTCGAGCCCTTTGCCCAACGCCTTGCGCTTGAGGGGTTCGACTGTGTTGGCCATCGCGGGAATCATCCTTCGATCAAAGTATTTTTGTAAGTCATAGAGCGTAAAACGCTAACTGCCATAAGGCCAGAACCTCACATCCACCTTTGCTCGCGCGGCTGCGGAGGATTTGCGCTCCTTCGCGCGAGGGCTCTCCATGTTGTTGCGCGCAAGCAACTCTTCGGCGAGGTCACGGTAACTCTCTGCTCCTCGGGACTTGGGATCATAGAGAAGCACAGGTTTTCCGTAGCTTGGCGCCTCCGCCAGCCGAACATTTCGGGGGATTACCGTCTTCAACAGTTTGTCCTTGAAGAACTCGCGAAGATTCTCTGTCACCTGCTGGGCGAGGTTGGTTCTGTCGTCGTACATGGTAAGAAGCACTCCCTCAATTTCAAGCGTGGGGTTGAAACCCTCACGCACGCGGGAGAGCGTATGGATGAGCTCGCTGATGCCCTCTAGAGCAAAATACTCGGCCTGCATCGGGACGAGCAGGCGATCCGTCGCGACGAGGGCATTCAGTGTCAGAAGATCGAGGGCTGGCGGGCAGTCCAGAATAATGAAGTCATAATTGGAGCGCACCGGCTGCAGGACCAGCCGCAGCTGAAAGGCCCTCTGCTGGTTCTGGATCAGTTCTACGTTTGCACCGATCAGGTTTTTGCTTGAGGGGACGATCGAGAGAGCCTCGATTTCCGTCGGCAAAATCGCGTCCCGAAGCAAACATTCTCCAGTTAGTACGTCATAGATGGACTTACGGTCATCGTCCCGCGTAAACCCATATCCGCCGGTCGAGTTGGCCTGCGGGTCGCAGTCGACTAGCAGCGTCTGCAAACCCTCCAGCGCCAGGGCCGCCGAGAGATTGATGGCAGTCGTAGTTTTTCCGACGCCGCCCTTTTGGTTTACCACTGCCAGAACAATCGCCATGAAGCATCAAGATTATTTGGCGGGAGCGGAGATCGCAATGGTAATCATCTGTGCAGAACGAGGGTGGATCTGTGGAACGCGTCCGGAGAACGCCTTAATCGAGTTTGTAATTCATACATGTGAAAGTAGATACAATAAAGCAAGCTAATATTAGCCTGCGGGGCTTCCGAACAAGGCGCGGTGGAAAAATCGAATGTTCCACATGGAACATTTGCCCAGCTATCGCGGAGTCTTAGATGTTCCACATGGAACATCTGGAGTTATTGATGCGTCTGCCCCAAAAGAATCAGCCCCCGTTCCATGCCTGAAAGCGCTATCTCCTGCCACCCCTCGATCTCCGGCAGCGCGCCTTTCAGAGGCACTTTCGCTGCCCGGGTTGTGAAGAGAATGAGCCAACCCTTTGGCGCGACTCGTGGAAGCGCAGCGCGGCAAGCTTCAGCCATCCTATCGACTGCCCGCAGAGCTATGGCCGAAAAGCGGCTACTGGGAGGCATCTCCTCGACTCGGCCGTCGAAGACCTCGGCTGTCAGCTCAAGATTTCGAACTGCTTCCCGCAAAAACGCGGCCTTCTTACGCTGCGATTCAGCGAGTGTTACTCGAATCTCAGGCCGGCAGATCGCAATGGGAATTCCAGGCAGACCGGCCCCTGATCCGAAATCGAGCAAGGTTGCGCTCTCCGGAAGCTCAGGCAGATTTTGCGCGCACTGGAGGCACTCGAGGAAATGGCGGCGGATGATCGCTTCAGGGTCGCGAATTGCAGTCAGATTCAGACGGGCGTTCCATTTCAAGAGAAGGCCGAGGTATACGTCGAGTTGTTCGAGTGCTCTTGGCGTTGGGGCGGGGAAACCTGCCTCGCTAATCGCCTGTTCTATGAGCCCGACACTCAAGAGACAACCGACTCACGAACTGCCGGAGGCTGCCAAACCGCGGCGGCCTGAACAAAAGCCGCAAAGAGGCTGCGCGAAGCAGGGTCTGAGTCGAAGATTCGCTCAGGATGCCACTGCACGGCGAGGGAGAACTGATCGCCGGCACCCTCTACTCCTTCGATCAGTCCATCCTCTGTGCTGCGCGCAACAACAGCGAGACCATCTCCCGCCTGAGCCACCCCTTGGTGATGACTGCTGTTCACCAAAAGCTGATTTCTCCCTGTAATTGATTGGATTCTCGACCCTTCTGCGATTTTTACTGGGTGCGCTTCGCGCACTTCGCGGCCCGGCTTGTGGTTGACCCCTGTCTTGAGGTCTTGGATCAAAGTACCGCCATGCCAGACATTCCAGGCTTGAAATCCGTAGCAGATTCCAAAGAAAGGTTTATGCAGGTTCGAGACATCCTGGATCAGGAGCTCATCCACGGCCTCGCGGGCCGGGTCAGCCGGGGCGCACTCAGGATTCCGCTCCTTCCCGTATTTTTCCGGATCCACATCTGCACCGCTTCCCGGAAGTAGGACCCCTTCGCAGGACGAAACCAGATTTGCGACCTCGGCCTGACTTGCGGACAGCGGAATCTTCACGGGGATGCCGCCGGAGGCCTCTATGGCCTTGGCGTATTGAGGCCAGGATCGGTCGTTGTAGACGGCGTCGCCGGATGTTGGCTCAGGAATGGCGATTCTCGGCTGCTTCATGATCTTCTCCATGGGAGCCTCCTCTCTCGGAGGGCAGAGTGGGAGGATCCAGATGGGAGTGCTCGTAATACAGACGGCTGATGGTATCACGCAGTCGCTGGGTGAGCTCTTCGACCTGCCGGATCGAATAGGAGGATGTATCGATGGGCTCGCTGACGACGAGCGTGACCGGAACAGGATAGAACTCTGAGGCGTGAATTGGCAGCAGTTCGTGGGTTCCGACCAGGGCCATGGGAATAATGGGAACTCCGGCGCGAATGGCCATGAACGCTGGCCCGTTCAGAAAGTCCTCCAGATGCCCCGATTCACTGCGTCCGCCTTCAGGAAAGATGAAAACTGGCATGCCTGACTTCAGAGTTTTGACCGCGCTGCCAAGGCTGGAAATGGAAGCGCGCGGGTTGGTCACATTCACCGGAACTTGTCCGGATCGAGTAAGATGCCAGCCGATAAAGGGTAATTTGAACAGGTCGTGACGGGCCACAATCCGGAACTGAAAGGGAAGAATCCCGAACAGCACCGGCGTGTCCGTGTAGGAGAGGTGGTTGGCCACGTACACCGCGACCTGTCCGTCCAGATATTGCCCGTTCAACACGGTGACCTTCGCTCCACTGATTCGGGTGATTGCGCGGCCCCACATTTGCGCGATGCGATGTTGCTGCCTGCCTGTCTGGTCCCAAAGCGACGAAATCAGCGAGATGCTGCCGAAAAACCCTGTAGCCAGAAAGAAAAATGGTGCCCGGAAGCAGAAGTTGACAATACGTACGCTCCACGGCAGAGGGTTGGGCCGTAGGCCCAGCTCTCGCCGGCTCATTTGCCGGACTCCTGCAGTGCGCCGCGCAACTCGCCGACGAGATAAATAGACCCAGTGATCGCCACTAAGCCATCAGGAGGAGTAAGAGTCATCGCCTCCGCGAGCGCTTCTCGTGGGCTGGCGGCTGTGCGCGATCGCGCGCCTGTGGCCACGGCCGCCGCGTGCAGTTGGGCCAAAGACACGGCGCGCGGCGAGGAGACTTCGGTCAGCACGACCGTATCGAACATGGGGAAGAGGATCTGCGCCATCTGGTCCAGCGCCTTGTCCTTCAGGCATCCGAAGACCGCGGTCATGGCGCGTGGCTGGGGATCGAGATGCGACAGAGCAGACCGCAGCGCCCAAGCTCCGGCAGGATTGTGAGCGACGTCGAGCAAGACGTCCGCCTTGCCTTCCTTGCAGAAGCGCTCCATTCTTCCAGGCCACCGTGTCGAACGAATGCCCTCGGCAATCTGGCTCCCTGTCAATTTGTAACCATGATAGTTACATAATTCCACTGCCGTCGCGATGGCCAGGGCAACATTGCGCTGCTGATGCGCGCCCGCGAGCGGGCTGGCAACTTGAATCGTCTCGCCCAGAACCGAAAGTGGGTATGCACTGTTCTCGGTTTCACGCGGCGGAGTGTACTCCGCTGCATTAGCGCCACGCACATTCAACGCCACGGCAGCCTCGCCGACCGCTTGATTTGCCTCGGGATGTTGTGGGAGCGTGACCAGCACCCCGTTTTGCCGCAGAATTCCTGCCTTTTCTCGCGCGATCTCCGTGATAGTACTACCCAGCCATTGCGTGTGATCAATCGAAATATCCGTGATCACCGAAACCAAAGGCTCGACAATATTTGTCGCGTCCAGCCTTCCTCCCATGCCTACTTCCAGGACGGCAATGTCGACCTCTCGTTCCGCAAAGGCTACGAAGGCCAGCGCCGTCATTGCTTCAAAGAAGCTCGGGAAGGTCTTCAGGCGGCCTTCGGAGACCAGCCGCCGAGCGCAATCATCGACGCGAAAATAGTAGGTTGCGAAGTCGTCGTCAGTTATGTCCTTGCCGTTGATCCGGATTCGCTCGTTTACGCGGATGAGGTGGGGCGACGTGTAGAGTCCGGTGCGATAGCCGCCCGCCTGGAGAATTGCAGCGAGGGTGGCCGACGTCGATCCCTTGCCGTTGGTGCCGGCGATAAGGACGGAGGGAAAGCGTGTCTGTGGATTCCCGAGCGCTTCTGCCAGGACCCGCATCTGAACCAGGTCAAATTTGCGGCGAGGTTGTCCGGGGGCAAAATGTAGCTCTCCTGCGAGCGCAAACAACCCGTCAACCGCGGCAGTGTAGGACATGTTTTGATTCTATTGCCTTGGTAGCGGACGCGGACTCTCTCTGCCTAGCCGTTAACGGCCGGCGCCACCTGCATGAAGTCGAGCGCCCGCGACAGATAGCCCTTCAGGTCCTTGCGGCTGACCACTGCGTCCAGAAATCCGTGCTGCAATAGGAATTCCGACCGCTGGAAGCCCTCGGGCAGCTTTTGCCGGATAGTCTGCTCTATCACGCGAGGCCCGGCAAACCCGATAAGGGCCCCCGGCTCGCCGACGTTCAAGTCACCGAGCATGGCAAAGCTGGCAGTGACGCCCCCGGTGGTGGGGTCGGTCAGCACGCAGATGAAGGGAACGCGCGCCTCATCAAGCCTCGCCAGCGCAGAGGAGATCTTAGCAAGCTGCATGAGGCTGATGATGCCTTCCATCATGCGCGCACCGCCCGATGCGGCCACGATGATCAGCGGCTGCCTCGTATCGTACGCGCGATCGACAGCGCGCGCGATAGTCTCACCTACCACGGCACCCATGCTGCCGCCGATGAAGCTGTACTCCATCACACTGAGCACAACGCGATGCGGACCAAGCATGCCGAGCGCGTTGATGATGGCGTCGTTCAAACCGGTAGCCTCCTGAGCCTTCTTCAGGCGGCCCTTATAGGGCTTCAGATCAATGAATTCCAGCGGGTCGGTCGACTTCAGCTCTAGGTCCACCAGCTCGTAGCCGGGCTCCAGAAGCATGGCGATGCGCGAGCGGGCATCCATCTTGAAGTGATAGGCACACTTCGGGCAAACCAGCAGGTTTGCCTCCAGATCAGCCCGCCAGATCGCCTGTGAGCATTCGTCGCACTTGATCCAAAGCCCCTCGGTTCGGACTGTCTTCTCGCCTCTATCAACGATCTGGTTATTTTCCCGCCGAAACCACGACATTGGTCTGCCTCTCTCCTGCCGGCTGCATTTCCGTTTGGTTCGTCAAAAAGCACATCTTCTGCTTCTTTCTCTCTAGTACTCAATTCCCCGCTGCGCCAGAATCCCCTTCTGATAGGCGTGCTTGATCTCCCGCATTTCCGTAACGGTGTCGGCAATTTCCACCAGAGATGGATGCGCATTCCGGCCAGTGAGTATCACGTGGACCATCGGGGGACGTGTCTTCAGCGTTTCCGCCACCTTCGCCGGGTCGAGCATTCCGTAGCTGATAGCGTAGTTGATCTCATCCAGGATCACCATGTCCCACTCACCGGAGAGAATGGCCTCGCGGGCCTCCTGCCACGCGTCTTCGACCATCCTGATGTCTTCGGGATCGGTCTCGGCTCCGCCAATCTTCACAAAGCCGCGGCCCATCTGCTTCATCACAAAAGTGTCGCCAAAGGCCTTCACGGCGTCCAGCTCGCCGTAGTGCCAGGAACCCTTGAGAAACTGCAGCATCAGCACGCGCATCCCGTTGCCGACAGCGCGCAGTGCCGTACCCATGGCAGCGGTGGTCTTGCCCTTTCCCGGTCCAGTGTTGATAAGCACCAGACCCTGGCGTGATTCTGTCAAGCAATCCTCCCGCGGCTAACCGCCATGGTGGTAGGGGTGTCCCGCAAGGATTGTAAATGCACGGTAGAGCTGCTCGCTTACGACCACGCGCGCCAGCTCGTGCGGCAGGGTCATGGAACCAAGAGAGAGCAGCATCGTGGCCCGTTTCCTCTCCTGGGCCGACCAGCCGTCCGCCGGACCTATGGCAAACACAATATGCTGCCGGCCTTCATCGCGCCGTCCCCGGAGCCACTCCGACAGCGCCTCGGACGAAAACTGTCGCCCACGCTGGTCGAGCAGCACAAGCAACGGAGCAGTCCGTGCGCTCAACCGGCCTACCCAGGCAAGCAGCACCTCGCTTGTCTTGAAGACCTGCGCGTCAGCCTCGGCGTATGGTCGCAGACGCCCTAGGTACCCGGCCGCAAGTCCATCAAAGCGCTCGCTGCGCCCGCGCACGGCCACGGATGCCACGGTGATCTTCACGGAAACAGTCTAAGTTGAGCGACGTTGCGAGTGTCCAGATAACTGCGGTGGAGTGGTCTGCAGGCCATTTTGTGATCAAATCATCTGCGCTGAACGTGCAGATTTATGTATATGACAGAAGTTCATCTACAAAAATGCGAAGAAATGCTGCCTCGGGAAGCTGAAAAGGTTTACAAATGCCTCGAATGAGCGCCTCTATATATAGGCGGCGTGTTCTGTGCACGTAAATATCACAAGAATAATCAATTAATTTTGACCAAACTAAAATAATCCAGCGAATTCGACTCTAATCGAGCGAAAATTCCGTCGCCTCTCAATCTGGCACGGCGATTGCACTCCTCACGGCTGTGGCGCAACGCCAGTTTGCCGGGTCGGCAGATTATCGAGTGCTTGACCGTGTCCGAACTAATCGTCAGAAGGAAGCTCGAACATAGTTCCTTCAGCTAGGTAGCGACGACGGCCATGGTTCTATGACCCGCAAAGCGCAAAACAAGAATCAGCATTTTCGATAGCTAAATAGGAAGCCCCCGGGGCGCTGTCCTAACTTTTAGGACAGCTGAAAGACTTTGGGCGGGCTTATATGCTTTCGTACTTTCGGCGAATGATTCAGCCACTTTAGCACGACAAAAAAGAATTGCGTGGAGGGAATATGAAAGTGCAGCGTTTCTTCACTATACCTGTTCTCCTCGTTGCCGTCGCGGCGTTTGCTCTGCTCAGCGGCCCCGTCGCCCATGCCCAGAACGTATATGCCACCATCCACGGTACGGTTACCGATTCGAGTGGCGCTGTGATACCTGGGGCCACAGTGACGGTTATCAATACCGCCACTGGACGCGCGTTAACCCAAACGACTGACAGCAGGGGTTACTACGTCTTCCCGCGGTTGGCCATCGGCGGACCTTATACCGTAACGATCAGTAGAAACGGTTTCCAGGAATTCAAGACCGTCAATCTGACCCTGCCTCTCAACTCTAACCGCGAAATCGACGCCACGCTGCAGACCGGGTCCGTCTCGCAAACCATTCAGGTGAGCGCCAGTGCGGTGCAGGTCGAAACCTCCGATACGCAGCTGAAGACAACCATCAATGCGACCCAGATCGAGCAGCTTCCTCTGCTGGGCCGCGACGCCACTATCCTGCAAAAGCTTAGCCCTGGTGTGGTCGAGTCCTCAGACCGCTTCGGAAACTACTCGGCAAACGGTAACCAGACCCAGGAAAACAGCTATCTGGTGGACGGCGCAGACATTAACGATACGCCCCTGCAGGAGCAGGGTATGGTTGTCAATCCGGATGCGCTCTCTGAAGTCACCTTTCTTACCAGCACGCAAAACCCCGAGTACAGCCGCAACTCCGGTGCGATCGTGAATGAGACCGTTAAGAGCGGCACGAACCAGTTCCACGGTGACGGCTTCGAGTACTATCGCGACACCTTCCTCAACAACGGCAACTACTTCTCGACCACGCGTCCGGTCTTCCATCAAAACCTGTATGGCGGAACCTTCGGAGGGCCAATCCTGAAAGACAGGCTGTTCTTCTTTCTCGCGTATCAGGGTCTGCGCAACGCAACCGGCACCACCCAGCTTACCAAGGTCCCGACGGATGCTCAGTTAGGGCGCAACGGTTCAGGCTACGCTGATCTGACTGACGACAACAACATAGCCAACAACGGTCCGAACGGGACTGTCGGACTGACCTCGAATCCGCTGCCGTTCGCGATCACCGGTCCAAACGGCACGACCTGTGCAGCCGGAACCGCATGGAACCAGTGCTTCTCCGGTTCCACTGTTCTTCTGCCCGTGTCGGACTTCAACAGCATCTCCGCAAATCTTCTCAATAAGTTCGTACCTTCGCCGAACTACAACGGAACCTACTACAACTTCAATCCGCTGGATACTGCCGCCGCTGATCAGGGCATTGTCCGCCTCGATGCGCAGGTGACGCACCGCGATCTGCTCTGGGGAACCGGTATCTTCCAGTCCAACCCGAGCTTCTCCACCTTGCCCTTCACAGGCTCCACTCTGCCAGGGTTCGCGCAGAACAACGCGCGGCACTTCAAAATCTTCAACACCTCCTGGACGCACACCTTCAACAGCTCCACGATCAACGAACTCCGCGCAGGCTACTACCGCTTCAACTATGCGGCTGTCGAGCCCGCCGTGATTCAGCCTCCCTCTTCCTTTGGATTCGCGATCAATCCGCAGAATCCCGCCCTGGGTTCGCTGCCTAAAATAGGCGTTACCGGCTACTTCACGCTGGGCTTCAGCAACAACGGACCCCAGCCTCGCCTCGACGCCAACGAGGACTATTCCGATAACTTCACCAAGATTATCGGCAACCATAACTTGATGTTCGGCGCCCATGTTGAGCGATTCACGGTCCACAACCCCTTCTATGCGAATCTCTTCGGAAACTACAGCTTTGGCGGCAGCGGAACCTACACCTCCGGCGACCCGCTGCTGGACTTTCTCGTGGGTATCCCGTCATCGTATGCGCAGGGGTCAGGAGCCGAGATTGATGCCCGCGCGTGGGAAGGCTACGGTTATGCGCAGGACAACTGGAAAGTCACCGATTCGCTTACCGTGAACTATGGCATAGGCTATGACGTTGAAACGCCCTTTGCCAACCTGCAGTACAACGGCGAGGCGATAATCTGCTTCGTTCCCGGCGCGCAATCCAAGGTTTTCCCAACAGCGCAGGCCAGCCTGCTCTATCCGGGAGACCGGGGCTGCAACAACCAGGGCGGCGCAAGCACAGCCTACAAGCATTTTGCTCCGCGCGTCGGTTTTGTCTGGTCGCCGAGCCAACAACTGGGCTGGCTTACCGGTCCTGCGGACTCCCACATGTTCTCCGTCCGCGCTGGCTTCGGCCTTTACTTCAACCGGGACTCGGAAGAGGCCCAGTTGCAGAACTTGGAAGATCCGCCGTTCGGCACCTCCAGCATCGGTGCAGCCGACATCCCAGGCCTCAGCCCGTCCTTCGCCAACCCCTTTGCAGATGTAGCAGGCAAGGGTTCTGAGCCGAACAAATTCCCGTACACCTTCCCGACTCCCGGTCAAACCATTGATTTCTCTCAATTCGTTCCGTACGGCCTGAGCACCATCTCGCCAAAATACGATGTGCCCTACGCTTACAACATGATGCTGCAGATACAGCGCCAGCTCCCCGGGAACCAGGTGCTGAGCGTTGGCTACATAGGATCGCTTGGACATAAGCTTGTCCGCGCTTATGAGGCCGATCGGATCACTCCAGCCGGTCATGCCGCCGCCGTCGCTCTGTGCCAGACAATGACTCCTTCCGCCTGCCAGGCGAATGTAGCTTCATTTCTTGCTCTGAACTACCCGCAGTGGTTTACGGAAACCTCAGGCAACTTTGGTACAGTGGGGCAGGTTTACACGGACGGCGCCTCCAACTACAACGCGCTGCAAGTCAATCTGACGAAACAGATCAGTCACGGCCTGTATTACATACTGAGCTATACCTATAGCCACGCGCTCGATAACGGCTCCAGCTTCGAGAGCTCCGGCTTTGGCAACGACAACGATCTTGTCGGCACCAACTGGGTGCCAGGCTTCACGCAGTTGAGCTATGGCAACTCTGAATATGATGCCCGCAATCGCTTCGTGGCAGGATACGGGTACGTCGTCCCCATCCTGCCCTCGTGGCGCCAGAACTATTTTGCCAACGAGTTCCTGGGCGGCTGGCATATAACAGGCATCACCGCATTGCAATCCGGAAACCCGGTTTCGATCGGCGATGTGGGCCTTAACTCTTCGCTCTATTGCAACAGCTCGTCCTTCTTTTTCTACGAGTGCCCCGATAACCCCGATACCTCGACTTACAACGTCCCGCGCATGAACCCCAGGACACTGACCAGCGGTGCGAATTACTGGTTCGATCCCTCTGTTTTCTCGCCGGAGCCAGTGGGCACCTTTGGCAACGTGAAGCGCAATTTCTTCAGCGGCCCGGGCTTCAACTACACGGATATGAGCCTGTTCAAGAACTTCCCCATCGGTGGGGCCGACAGTCCGCGGTTCATCCAGTTGCGGCTGGAGGGATACAACGTGTTCAACCATGCCAACTTTTCTCCTCCGGATGGCTCCCTTGCCGACGGTCCAGCGTTCGGCACGATCACTTCGGTAATCGCGCCGGTGGCCGACGGTGGCGCCGGCGATCCGCAGCCCGGACGAGCTGTTCAACTCGCAGGCAAGATCTACTTCTGAGTCAACTTCAAACAGCTGGGCGCATCTCGCAGGAGCTGCGCCCTCTTTTTCCGCAATGGGTAAGACTAGTCAGCTTCACGGCCAACGGGAGTGGCCCCGCGAGGCCGTCGCCCGTGCGGCTAGCACCATGCGCCGCCATGCGCCGCGCGGCGCAGATAATTCCCCCGTCCGATCTTCGCGACATAGCGGCCATTCTCCACAATCAGCTCGCCGCGTGAATAGACCCATCGCGCATTGCCTATGACTTCAAATCCCTCGAACATGGAGTAATCCACGCGCATGTTGTGCGTGGCCGCGCTGATGGTGTGCTTCGCCTTCGGGTCCCACAACACAATGTCGGCGTCGCTGCCTGCTGCGATGGTTCCCTTCTGCGGATACATCCCGAAGATTCGCGCCGGGGCCGTCGAGGTGATCTCGACAAAGCGGTTCAGGCTCAGCCGCCCTGCATTGACGCCGTGATGATGGATCAATTGCATCCGGTTCTCAATGCCCGGACCGCCATTCGGAATCTTGGTAAAGTCGTCTTTGCCAAGTGCCTTCTGGTCGGCAAAGCAAAACGGGCAGTGATCGGTCGAAACCACCTGCAGGTGGTCCTGCTTCAGCCCGTCCCACAGCTTTGCCTGGTTCTTCTTCTCGCGCAGTGGGGGCGTAAACACGTACTTCGCCTCCTCAAAGCTCTTCCCCGGCATCTGGTCTTCGATCGAGAGCAGGAGGTACTGTGGGCAGGTTTCGGCAAAGGCTGGCAGGCCTCGGTCGCGCGCCTCGCGTACTTGATTCAGAGCGTCTTCGCTCGATAGATGCACGATATACACCGGAGCACCGGCAATCTCTGCCATGGCAATCGCTCGCTGCACGGCTTCGGCCTCGGCCACGGTGGGCCGCGTGAGCGCGTGGTAGACAGGCGCGGTCTTGCCCTCAGCCAGCGCCTGCTGCACGATCACGTCAATCACGCTGCCGTTTTCCGCGTGCATACACACCAGCGCGCCGTTCTTCGATGTCTGCTGCAAAGCCTTGAAGATGGTCGCGTCGTCCACCATCAGCACGTTGGGATAGGCCATGAACAGCTTGAAGCTGGCCACACCCTCGCGCACCATGTCGTCCATGTCTTCCAGGCCCGACGTGCCGAGGTCGGTCACGATCATATGCAGGCCGTAATCAATGCACGCCTTGCCTTCCGCCTTCTTCCACCAGGTGTCGAGCGCTGCGCGCATCTTCGTTCCGCGTGCTTGGATGGCGAAGTCCACAATCGTCGTAGTGCCGCCAATGGCCGCCGCGCGCGTGCCCGTCTCAAAGTCGTCGGCAGACGTGGTCCCGCCGAAAGGCATGTCGAGGTGCGTATGCGCGTCCACGCCTCCGGGCAACACCAGCAGGCCGCCTGCGTCAACCACAGTATGCCCATCCGCAGGAATCCCGGCGCGCACCTCGCGAATCGTGCCGCCCTCCACCAGAACATCGGCAGCGAAGGTCCGGTCGGCGGTGACCACGGTTCCGTTCTTGATCAGCAGGGCCATGTGTCTTCTCCCTTTACGGTTTGACGAGGTCTCCATACAGGTCAGGGCGGCGATCACGGTAGAATTGCCACGTCTTGCGAACCTCGGCGATCTTGTTGAGGTCAAGGTCGGCGGTCAACACCTCGTCCTTATCGCGCGAGGCCTGCGCAAAGATCTGCCCACGTGGGTCGCAGAAATAGCTCTGCCCGTAAAACTCGCCGATGTTCCAGGGGCTCTCGGTGCCCACGCGGTTGATGGCTCCGATAAAGTATCCGTTAGCGGCCGCATGGGCGGGCTGTTCCAGCTTCCATAGATACTCGCTAAGCCCAGCCACAGTGGCCGATGGATTGAAGACGATCTCTGCGCCGTTTAGCCCCAGTGCGCGCGCACCTTCGGGGAAGTGGCGGTCGTAACAGATGTAGACTCCGATCTTGCAGAAGCCGAGATCAAACACCGGATAGCCCAGATTGCCGGGCCGGAAATAGAACTTCTCCCAGAAGCCGGGCGCGACGTGCGGGATGTGCGTCTTGCGGTACTTGCCAAGATACTTGCCCTCACGGTCGATGACCGCGGCAGTGTTGTAGTAGAAGCCTTCGGCCTCAATCTCGTAGACGGGAACGATGAGCGCCAGCCTCAATTCCTTTGCCAGTGCCTGCATGAGCGTGATCGTCGGCCCATCAGGAACGGCCTCCGCAAAGTCGTACCAGCGCGTCGACTGCTCCGCGCAGAAATACGGCCCGGCAAAAATCTCCTGCAGACAGACGATCTGCGCTCCGGCGGCCGCCGCCTGGCGGATGAGGCCGACGTGCTTCTCAATCATGGCCTCACGGATCTTTTCCAGCGGATGGTCGGCGGGTTCGACGTTGGATGCCTGGATCAACGAGCAGCGAACAATTCTGGGCTTCGGTTCGGGCATGAAATTCTGCGCCTCCGGCAGTTTGTGGTTTTGCCTCCACGTAGGAAGAGGGAAACTTGGAGTATACCCCGTACGAGGCGCCCCGGGGCGCATCGCTTCTGCGTAAGTGGTATTTGACTGCGCTACCGCAGAATCCCTACCCTAAAAAGAACCACTCCCCGCGAAAATGAGGCTCAGTTTATGCTAATTTCCGTCCTCGACCTTGAGCGCGAGCCGCTTGTATTCAAACTTTCGCTGGCCCCGGATGTAATTGACTATGGGACGGAGATCATCCAGGTCTCCCCGCTCGTCGTCGAGGGCCGCGCGGATCTCATTGAGGAGAGGCACGGACCGCGCACCGTCGTGCAGGACATTCGCTTGCAGGGCAGCTACTCCAGTGAATTTGAGGTAGCTTGCGCGCGCTGCCTTACCCCTGTCCGCAAAACCCTGTCGGGGCAGTTTGACCTGCTTTTCCGCCCACTCGGGGCCGACGGGGGCTCGGCCGAGCGCTCTATCACCGCTTCGGAGGCCGAAATCGGTTATTATCAAGAAGGTGGTCTTCTGCTTGAGGATGTCCTCCGGGAGCAGGTATTGCTGTCCCTGCCTACTCGGACGCTCTGCCGCGAAGACTGCAAAGGACTCTGCCCGCGCTGTGGCCGGGATCTGAATACTGAGCAATGCACCTGCGAGGCGGCTCCGGCCGATCCACGATGGTCGGCTCTGTCGGATCTCGCTGGCCGGCTTAAAAAATAAGAAAGATCGACAATCCGCCCCGCCCTGACGCCGATTGCAAGGGGCACAGCAAGGTGCGGGCCGGATGCACGGAAAGGATTCTCGAATGCCTAACCCAAAGCGGCGCCACTCCAAGGCCCGCACCTCGAAACGCCGCGCGCACGACGCGCTCACAGCCATCGGCACCTCCGAGTGCCCCAGCTGCCACGAGCGCAAGCTGCCGCACCGCGCCTGTCCCAAATGCGGAGCCTATAAGGGCCGCGACGTTCTGGACGTTAAGGAAGCCGTCTAATTCCGCTTGTCGATGCTGACCGACATCGCTCTCGACGCAATGGGCTCGGATAAATCTCCGGAGCCTGAACTGCGCGGGGCAATCATGGCGTGTCGCCATTTACCCGTCAGGGTCCATCTCGTCGGACCGCAGGACATCCTGCGGCGTGCGCTGGCGTATGCCCTGGACGGCCAGCGGCTGCCGATTGAAATCGTTCACGCCAGCGAGCACAT
>Ga0335075_10001350_pt1 | contig 40657 bp, 30 predicted proteins | sample Lox_Sample_24_FD_206723 | JGI IMG/M metagenome (GOLD analysis project Ga0335075, IMG submission 206723) | Soil microbial communities from Loxahatchee National Wildlife Refuge, Florida, United States - Lox_Sample_2.4 | ecosystem: Environmental > Terrestrial > Soil > Wetlands | place: USA...
GGAACTGACTGGCTCATCGGGGGCCCTCCCGCCCAGCTTCCAGCAGATCGAGCATGCGGCGAAACACGCGCTCCTGCCGCAACGAACTCGCTTCCAGTGCCTCGATCCGGCGCAGGATCCCCTCCTGTTCCCGATCGGCGCCATTCACGAGGCTGGGTGGCGGCGCAGGGGCCAGACCCGCACCCAAATCCTGGTTCAGTTCACCAGCCGTCGTCTCCACCATGTCGGCCGTGATGGTATGAAGCTCCTCCAGAGCGCCATAGAGCAAGACACGCGAGCAGAGCGTATTGATCCGCCGCGGGATTCCGCCAGTGCAGCGGTACACCGCGGAGAACGCATCGCCATCCCAGCCAGGGTCATTCTCCCATTTCACCGTCTTCAACCGGTGCTCGATATAGCCGCGCGTCTCGGCTTCGGTCAGCGGCCCCAAATGGTAGGAAGCCAGCACGCGTTGTCGTAATTGCTCGGCATCGCGACTGGCGAGGATCGGGCGGAATTGCGGCTGGCCCAGCAGGATCGTCTGCAACGACGCCTTGCCGTCCACTGTGATGTTGGACAGCATGCGCAGTTCTTCCAGCGCGGCAAGCGGCAGATTCTGTACCTCATCCACAACCAGCAGGCAGCGGCGCCCGATCCGGCGCTGCTCTTCCACCATGAACTCGAAGCGGCGCAGCAGCGTTGCCTTGTCCAGCCCCGGGGTATCGCCGATACCGAAGTTGGCCATCACCAGCCGCAACAGATCGTCGGGCGAGACCTGGGTGGTAACAACGCGCGCTATCACGTAGTTCTGCCGGTCGAGCTGCGACCACAATTGCTCGACCAGCGTGGTTTTGCCGGCGCCGACTTCGCCGGTGATGACGATGAATCCCTCCTCCTGCGCCAGGCCATAGACCAGGTGCGCGATCGCCCGGCTGTGGCCGCTGGAGCCGAAGAAGAACCGGCTGTCCGGCGTCAGCAGGAAGGGGATGCCGGCAAGGTGATAGAATTTGTCGTACACGATGACCAATCAGAACTGCTTGGTGATGCCGACCAGGAACAGATCCTGATACCACGATTGCCCCGCGCCGGACGACTGGATGCTGTAGTAATTGTAGCGGGCGAACGTCGAGACGGTGGCGCTGAGAGTATACTGCAAGGACAGTGCCGCCACGACCGAATTTGAGCTGGCGCCGGCGACCGGGCTACCTTTGTTGTACCAGGCCGCCAAGGTCGTCGAAAGGTCGGGACTGAGCAAGTGAGTCCAGGAGATGCTTGGAGTCGTGACGCCATTGGTCGTGTTCGGCACGCCCGTCCCGGTGCGCGTCTGCTCTGTGCGGCCAAGTGTCAACGTCAAAGTGTCGCGAGGCAGCGTCGACGTCATGCCGAGCGTCAGCGTGCTGTAGCGATAGATGCCGGGCTCCACGCCCAGGGCATTGTTGGCGGTGAACAGCGGCCCGCCGGTCTGGGCATTCACCAGATTGCCATTGTTACCAACCGCCGCGAGATTGAGCTGGTTCGCAACTTGCTCGAGCTGCGTCCCAACGCCGTTGGAATAGCTGGCGGTCAGGATTGTTCGTTGGGTCAGGGCATAGCGCCCGCTCGCTGTTGCCGCATTTACCCCGTTCTGGTGGCCGTATCCGACGGTAACCGAGACATCCGGATTGGGGGTGAACACCGTCCCGACCCCCCACGTCACGTCGTGGATGTCAAGCGCATTGTCACCGCTGTAGCTGATATCTTCCCAGCCGAGCTGGCCATAGATGTCGAATGCGTTCGTGATCTGGTAGTCGATGCGGTTGTTGACGTCGTCGCGCGTGGAGTTGTTAACACCCGCACCAGTGCTGTTGCCTTGCTGGCCGTTCGCCGAAAAAGTGTCGCGGAACCGGTTGAATTGGTCGCCGGTTTGAATTTGCCCCGATTCCTGGATGCTCGAATATGACTGACTGTCGCTTCCCTGGTTAACGAACGGCATCGGGGCAAATCCGGTCACCAACCCAGTGTTGGCCTGCGTAAGCGAAACCGAGAGCCGCGCGGTGGCAAGGTCGCCGAAATGGAAGAGCATGTAAGGGGAGATGGAAAAGCTGGAGGTCTCGCTGGTGTTTTGCTTGGCCAGCCCGACCGCGCCGTTTGTAGCGGACACCGGTGAGTTGCCGGTGACGCCTGAAATGCCCGTCTGCCCAAGGCTGCCCAGCCCGCCAATGCCGCCGTCCGTGGACTGCACGCCGGCCAGACCCCGCACATCGACATAGAAAAGGTCGGGAACGATCGTGAACGTGCCCACGACGTTCAACTGCTGGGCCAGGAGGTTCTGGGATCCGGTGCGGAGATGCATCTCCAGGTCGGGCTCGTAATTCAGGCGAAGCTGCGCGAAATTGGAGTTGCCCAGCACGGCGACGCCTGGAGCAAGGATCGTGGTAAGGTCCCAGCGCCGTGGAGACGCGACCTCCTCGACGTTATCGGTAAACTCCTCCTCGCCGCTCAGCCGCGGCAGGATGGTCCATCCCTGGGCCGAACCGAGCGACGCAAAGCCGGATGTCAGTCCCATCTGGTGCGCAAGTTCGTCAGCATCCGGCTGTGCCAGATCGGCGCCGGTCGGGACATATGAAGGATTGCTTTCGTCGGTGTCGGGGAATGCCACCGCCAGGCCGGTGTGCGCGAAGCAAAGCAACCCCGCGAGGCTGGCGCACCTTGCGATTGTTCGGAGCGGTGCCAACGGGGCGGCCAGGAAGGGACGCAATCGAGCAGGCGTCAGGAAGAGTAATACGAAGAGTATGCGCCGAATGTATAGCGCGAGGATATGTGCTGCTTGTTCAGCACCAATGCTATGGTTGGGCAGGCCTGCAGCAGATCGAGTGATGCCTCGATCTCATCGCGCTGCGTTCGTTCTGCTTCAACCACAAAAAGAATTTGCCCGACCACAGAAGCAAGCACAGCCGGATCGCTGGTTGAAAGGCAAGGCGGTGCGTCCAACACCAGCAACCGATCGGCATAGCGCCGCCCGAGGTTCTTGATCAGTCGGGTCATCTCGCTCGAGGAGAACAATACCGGGCTGCGCTCGCGCTCGCGTCCAATTGGAAGGATCGCCAATTGCTCGATCGGCGTGTGGACAATCATGGGCGCAGGATCGAGCCTGGGATTCGCAGCCAAGTCCAGTAGCCCGGGTGCATCGGCCAGGCCCATTGGGTAACAGATCGAATCACGCTTGGAGTCCGAATCGACCAGCAGCACGTGATTGTTGCCCTGCCGCGCGATGCTGCCGGCCAGGTTGATCGCGGTGAAGCTCTTGCCCTCGCCGGGCCGCGCGCTGGTCACCATCACCAGATTCGTGAAACCTGCCTCGGCATTTGGAGGGGCGAACGCGTTGCGCAGGATCTGGCGTTGCACGAGCCGGAATTCTTCCGAGACGCGGCTGCGCGTCCGCGACCAGTCAACCATGCCGGCGCGCTCCAGTGCGACGGCATCCACAGAATTGGGGCCGGGCGGCAGGTCAAGTGCTCGGACGGCGGCTGGAGAGGCGTCGGTGGTTGGCTGTTGGTGCGGCGTGATAGGCGGATCCAGTATGGCGATTCCGCCCCCAGCACCGGCAGACTGACGCACGCGTGACAAGGCCGGATCACTGCCACCGCGAGGCAGCGGCGAGGGCTCTGTCCCCAGCAAATGCGCGGCCGACTCTTCCAACGCCCCGGACTGTAACAGCCGCTCGGCGACGCGTTCAACCAGGTGGGATTTGGGATCGGCCATTCAGATCAAGGCCCCTGCGCGAAGGATGTGCACCAGCAAGCCGCCATAGATGCCGACCAAAAGGACAACCGCGATCCCGAAACGGGCCGCAGTGGACAGGCGCTGTCGCAGCGGCGCAAGATCAAGGACGGAAATCCCTCCCAGGACAGGCAAGCCGAGGGAACGCAAATCCTCTGCGGTGCCGAACGAGCTGTCGAGTTGGCCCAGTAATATCGTGAGGCCAAGGCCCGCACCTATGCCAGCCACTAAAACGGCAGTGACCAACAGCATTCGGTTGGGGGCCACGGGAATGCGCGGCACCTCCGGCGGATCGACGATCTGCAGCTTCACCTTGTCTGCCTGCGTGTCGGCTGCTTGTGCAATGTTAGCCTCCTGCAAGCGGGCGAGCAATTGCTCGTACGCCGCTTTCAATGCGCCGTAGTCTCGGTCTGTGTTCTCATACTCCGCAATCAGGCCTGGCTGCTCGCGCTGGATCTTCTCCAGCCTGTCTTTATACTGCTCCGCCTGAGAGAGCTGGCGCTTCAGGGCATCGATCTGTGCATCGTCGTCGATCAGCTTGACTTTGAGTTCGTCAAACACCGGGTTAGGCACCGACCGCTTCAGCGTGGCGGCCGTTCCGCCCGCGGCCGCTCTTGATCGTGTTCCGATGGCCGCCGCCCCCGAGGCCTGCTGCTGCTTAAGGAAGGCGATCAGCTTCCGCTGCGCGACCACATCGGGATGTTCTTCGGTGTCCGTCAACAGCAGCAGCTTGAGTTTCTCCTCGGCCTCCTCCAACGGCGTTTTGGGCCGCGCAGCCTCGGCGGCAGCCATCGCCGCTGGGGAGCTTTCCGTCACCAGCATCGCCGCAGTGGTGTCCAGTTCCTTCTTCAGGGCGTCGCGGGCGATCGTCTTGTCCTGCAACTGATCTTCCAGGGTCGTCACGTTGTTCCGCGCGACCTCGAGGGCAGGCACGCCGGGTTCGTTGGGGCTTGGCAGGATATCAATATAGCGGGCCCTAAAAGCGGCCCGTTGCTTTTCCGCAGCCTGGAGCTGCTGCTGATACGAGGCGACCTGGCTCTCCAGGAACCGCCGCGCATTGTCCATGTCAGAACGGTTGCTGCCGGTGGCGCTCTCGATGAAGATCGTCAGCAGCGTCTGCACCACGTCATGCGCAAGCTTTGGGTTCGTGTCGCGATAGGTGATGGTAAAAAGGTTGTTGGTCTGCGACACGACGTGGATCGTGTCTGCCAGGTGGGTAATCAACCGCTGCCGGTCTGCGGGCGTGGTCACGGTCAGGTCGAGGTCGGTCTTTGAAACCAGCTTGTCCAGGTTCGGCCGACTCAGCAAGGTTCGCTGGAGGACCTCGAGTTGGGTCATGGGAGAGGATTCAGCCGCAAGTCCTTTCAGCAGCGGCGTCAAGATGGCGTCCGCATCGACGAACATCCGCGCGCTAGCTTCAAACTGATTCGGGATCATATAAACCCCAACCCAACCAACGCCGCAGATCAGCCAAGCGCAAAAGACACCCAGCCAGCGCCGGCGCCATGCCGCCCGCAGGTACTGCTGGATCACCAAACGCAGGTTGTCCACGGAGGCGCTCCCCTCGGGCTCGGGTCTCTAGAACCAGGACTGCGGGATGATCAGCGTGTCGCCCGGCGCCATGGCTACGTTCTGGCTGATGTCCCCATCCTTCAGCAAGTCGTCCAAATGCACATGAATGGTTTCGTCCTTGCCATCAGGTTCGCGCCGAATGATTACCGCACGGTTTCCCGCGGCATATTTTGTCAGCCCTTTGGTTGCGATCATCACGTCGAGCAGGGTCATGCCGTCGGTGTAGGGAATCGCTTCGGGGTCGGTGGCCTCGCCGATCACCTTCACCTGGCGGTTCTCGGGGCCGATGAAGGATCGGACGATGACGGTGACGAGCGGATCTTGGACGTATTTTTTTAGCCGGCTTTCGATCTCCTGGCCAAGCTCGCTGGGGGTCTTGCCGGCCGCGACGATGTCATTGATCAACGGGGTCGAAATGCGGCCGTCGGGCCGTACGGCGACGCCCGGCTCACTCAGATCTGGGTTGTGGTAGACAAAGATGCTGAGTGAGTCGCCGGGACCGATGACGTACTCGCCGGGCTTGGTATTTGCGGGCTGCGGTGGGGTCGCTGTGACGACGGTCGCCGTGGCAGCCGCCTTGCCGCCAGTTTGGCCGCACGCCGCCAACCCGACGGCAGCAAGGAGCGCGACACAGGATGGGGATGGGACAGGACGCCGGTGTGGACGCACTTGGACCTCAGGAAGCAGGGGAAGAACCAACGGCAGGGTGGTAGGCGCGGAAGGAATCGAACCTCCTCGGCTGCCGCGTAAAGGCAGTGCTCTGCCAGTGAGCTACGCGCCTCCAGTCTGCCATTGCGCGACGATCGGCCCTGAAGGCCACGGCTCTCGCCTTCGTCATACTGTCACTAGCACCCCAACGCCACGAAAGGCAAACAATCTAAGTAGGTCACAGCGAACCCTTGCGTTGACCACAAGCCCGAATGGCTTGGTAGGTCCTTTTTTCGCCGGGATGCGCCTTCTGGAACACGTTTCCATGTGGTTTGCCACATTCTGCAACTCGGGGACAGTGAACATTAAGAGAACGTGTTTAAAAAATCACGTTTTGCCTACCGAAAAGATTGCGCGGCTCACATGGTTGAGCTAATTTTCTGGATAGGCATACGGGGTCGACAAGGCAATGACAAGGTCCTCGCGACGTTCGAGACCAGAATCGGGATCTTGTACCGGCGCGCAGGCTAGGCCGGCACGAGGCATTCCCCGGGGCAAGCCTCCGGTGGGGGTCTGAATGACGCGTATTCTCGGCCAGTACGTCTCGCTTGCGACCGCCACGCTCGGTCTGGTGGAACTGGTCCTGTCCTTTCTCATCGTTGAAACACTTCTCTATCTGACAACCGGTCCTTCCGGGTTTCCCACCGCCCCGCTGCCCCTTGACTCCGGTCTGGCCTTTTTTGGCGCGGTCTTTGCACTCGTGACCAGTGGCATCGCCATTTCCATCGGCCTATACCGCCCTGAAGTCTGCCTTGAACCACGGCGGCGCATCGCCAGCGCCGCGGTTGCAGGCATCGTCGCCTACCCCGTGCTGCTGCTGGTCACCGGCGGCTTTCAAATCGGCCTCACCGGCCGGGTCGTGCTATGGATTGCGGTGGCTTTGCTCGTCTGGCAGGCCGGTATCCTGCTCACCCACCTCGCCTTCCGTGTCCTGTTGCGCCGGGAACGCCTGGTCCGGCGAGTCGTCATTCTCGGTTCCGAACCCGGCGCCGCCCGATTTGCCGACATGCTCCGCAGCCGTCGCGTGCGGCTGTTCGAACCGATGATCGCGTCTCCGACGGCAGCACTGTCCCCGGAGTCCCTGCGCGAACGTGGAATCTGGGGTGTCGTGATCGCTTCTCCCGATGGAGCCGAAGCGAATGCCACGACTCTGCTAGACAGCAAATTGCGCGGCGCGCGGGTGTTGAGCGCAACCGCATTCTGTGAAATGCATCTGGGCCGGATCGACCTTGACGGCGTTGATGCGCAATGGTTGCTCGGCGTGGACGGCTTCGCTCAGGGCCGGCTCGCCAATCTGGTCAAGCGTGGCCTCGACGTAGGTGTTAGCCTGACCCTCCTGGTGCTGGCCCTGCCGGTGATGCTGCTGGCCGCGCTGATGATCAAGCTGGAAAGCCCGGGGCCCATACTCTACCGTCAGCAGCGCGTCGGACTGCACGGCACCCCCTTCACCCTGCTCAAGTTCCGCAGCATGCGGGTCGATGCCGAAGCCGGGGGAAATCCGCGCTGGGCGCAGCGGCGCGATCCGCGCGTCACCCGCGTCGGGCGTATCATCCGCCCATTGCGGATCGATGAACTGCCGCAGCTCATCAACGTCCTGTTGGGCGAAATGAGCATGATCGGTCCCCGCCCGGAGCGCCCGCATTTCGTCAAGCAACTGGCCCAGGTGATCCCGCTGTATCCCCAGCGCAGCTACGTCAAACCCGGACTCACTGGCTGGGCCCAGGTGAACTATCCATACGGCGCCTCGGTCGAGGACGCCCGCGAAAAACTGGCCTACGATCTGTACTATATAAAGAATCGCGGCTTGCTGCTGGATCTGCTGATTCTCTGCGCCACGGTGCGCGTCGTTCTCTCCCGCGAGGGGGCACGATAGCGACTGCCGCACCGCATTACGGGCTCGTACCCGACGCTTCGCACCCGCTCCGGATCGAGACCGGAGCAGGGTGGCGCCTGCTTGCGGGCTAGGTTTTTGGCGCAGTGTGGGGTTTTTCACGTATAACGACTGCCATGGCCCTCCATCTCCCGGTCATTTCCCTGCTGCATGGCGCCTGCGCGCTGCTGTATGGGGGTTTGGCCAGCCTCATCCTGATACGCCACCAGCGCAGCCCTACCGGATTATGGCTCGCTGGAGCTTGCCTCGTAACGGCACTATGGGCCGTATCCGTCGCCATCTGGCCCGTGCCCTCCGACGCCATCTCCGGTTGGCTCGGGCTGGCTCGTTCGGTCGCCTGGTGCGGCTTCGTCCTGCATCTTTATCGCCGCACCGTCACGATTCGGCGCCAGCTCATCCTGACCTACCTCACCACGGCCCTGCTGGCGCTGCTGCTGATCGGGGCGCTGCCGGTCGTCGATGCCTTGGCCGACCGGCCGGATACCGCACTCTGGTCCGCCGGGACGGCTCTGAGGTTGGGCTTCGCGGTGGCAAACATCCTGTTGCTGGAAAACCTCTACTTCAGCACGCCCGTCGAAACGCGCTGGCACATCAATCTTCTCTGCATCGCACTCGGCGGCATGTTCCTCTACGATTTCTTCCTCTATGCCGACGCGCTGCTATTCCACCGCGTGAGCGACGCCTTGTTCGCTGCGCGGGCACCGGTCGCCATCCTCGCCGCGCCACTCATCGCAGTTGCCGCGGTGCGTAACCGGAGCTGGGCTGTCGATATCCACGTCTCGCGCGATGTCGTCTTCCATTCCGCTACACTGGTCCTCTCCGGCATCTTCCTGCTCAGTCTTGCGGTGACCGGCGAAATTGCCCGCCGGACCGGCACCGATTGGGGGACTGTGGTCGAGGTTTCCCTGCTGTTCGGCGGCGCTCTGGCGGTGGGCGCCGCGATCACCTCCGCCTCTGCCCGGTCCCGTATCCGGTCGCTGCTGGTCGATCACTTCTTCAGCTACCGATACGACTACCGGAAGGAATGGATGCGCTGCATCGAGATCCTTACAGCGCCTGTCGCGCATACCGGCCTGCCGACCCGGGCGATTCGGGCAGTCGCCGAGGTTGTGGACAGCCCCGCAGGCGCCCTGTTCGTACGCGCACCGGATGAAGTGGCGTTCCAATGGGCCGGGTCCTGGAACATGCCGGCTATCGCCCTCGCAATTCCGCCCGGCCATGCTCTGATTCCCCAATTCCGCGATGGCGACTGGACCGTGGAGATCGACCGCATCCCCGCCGCGACCGCATGGTTTGAAGGATTGCCGCGCGTGTGGCTCGCGGTACCGCTGAACCACCTGGGAACGCTGATCGGCTTTGTGGTGCTGGCGCAGTCCCGCGCGCAATTCAAGCTGGACCGCGAGGCATACGACCTGCTACGTGTGGTGGGACGCGAAGTTGCAAGCCGGGTTGCCGAGCAACGCGCTGCCCAGGTCCTGTCGCAGACCAGGCAGCTACGGGAATACAGCCAGCGGTTCGCCTTCGTCCTGCACGACATAAAGAACGTCTCCGGCCAGCTCTCGATGCTGCTTACCAATGCCGAAATCCACGCCGATAACCCGGAGTTCCAGCGCGACATGCTGGCGACGGTGCGCGCGTCGGTCGGCAGGATCAGCCGCCTTCTTTCCCGCCTGCAAGCGGAACGGCAGGAGCGCACTCACGCTCTCACCGCGGTCGGCGAGCGGCTGCGCCAAGTGACGGAGGAGTGCCGCACAACCCGCAATGCCAATATCATTGTGGAAATCGATGATGGTACGGCCGGCGCCGCCATCCATCCGGAGTCCTTCGATGCCGTGGTAACGCATGTGCTGAACAACGCCGTCGATGCAAGCGGTGGCAAGCCCGTGGCCGTGCGCATGCGCAGTGAAGCTTTGTCTTTGGTGGTCGATATCGTCGACCATGGACCGGGGATGACTCCGGAATTCATCCGTGACTCCCTGTTTCAGCCGTTCGCCAGTACCAAAAGCGGCGGCCATGGCATAGGTGCCTTCCAGGCTCGCGAATTGCTGCGCGAGGCTGGCGGCGACCTTCTGGTGCTGAGCCATCCGCGCGAAGGCACGACGATGCGGCTGCTGCTGCCTGCGGTGACTACGGCGTTGCCTGAACCGGCCACGCTGCCAGCCTGACAGGGCGACCCGAATGACCAAGCCAAAGCTGCTGATCGTGGAAGATGATGAAGGCCTTTGCTCGCAATATCGCTGGGCATTTACCGGCTGCGACTTGCTGATGGCACATTCCCGACCACAGGCTGTGGCCCTGGCGAAAAAAGACCAGCCGCCGGTCGCCATCATGGACCTTGGGCTGCCGCCGGATCCCGACGGGGTGAGTGAAGGCTTCGCCACCCTGGAAGAACTCCACCGCATTGCGCCGGAGACCAAGGTGATCATCGTCACCGGCAACGGCGAGCGAAAGAACGCGCTGAAAGCCGTCGCCCTAGGAGCCTACGATTTCTGCGAAAAGCCGGTCGAGATCGACGTGCTGCGCACGATCATCGACCGCGGCCTGAACCTGCATCGCCTGGAAGCCGAGAATCGCAAGCTCGCGTCGACGCCCGCGCGATCGCCGATCGACCGGATCATTACCGGCCATCCGGCGATGCTGAAGGTTTGCCGCGACGTCGAGAAACTGGCGACGACCAACGTTCCCGTCCTGCTGCTGGGCGAGAGCGGCACCGGCAAGGAAGCCCTCGCGACGGCGCTGCACGAACTCGGCCCGCGCGCAAAGCAGACCTTCGTCGCCATCAACTGCGGTGCCATCCCGGAGAACCTGCTGGAATCCGAGCTGTTTGGCCATGAGCGCGGCGCCTTCACCGGCGCGGTGAAGCAGACCATCGGCAAGATCGAACAAGCCAACAAGGGCACATTGTTCCTGGACGAAATCGGCGACCTGCCGCACCCGTTGCAGGTGAAGCTGCTGCGCTTCCTGCAGGATCAGATCGTCGAGCGCATCGGCGGGCGGCAGAAGATCCAGGTGGATATCCGCATCGTTTCCGCCACCAATGCCAACCTGGAAGACCGGGTCAAGGAAGGCATATTCCGTGGCGATCTATTCTATCGCATGAACGCCGTCACGGTGCGGATTCCGCCACTGCGCGAACGCGGCGGCGACGTGGTGCTGCTGGCCAACTACTTTCTGAACAAGTTCAACCAGGAATTCGGCCGCAACATCCGCGGATTTACCGAGAGTGCGACGATGGCGATGACCGGACATTCCTGGCCAGGCAACGTCCGGGAGCTCGAAAACAGGTTGAAGCGGGCCGTGGTGATGGCAGAGCGGCGGCGGATCGACGCGCCGGACCTGGAACTCGCGCCATCGGAGGATACCCTCCCCGACCTCGATTTGCGGGCGGCACGCTTGCGGGCCGAGCGGGAAGTCATCCAAAGCGCACTCGCTCGCAGCAGTAATACCCTGTCGGTCGCCGCGCGGCTTCTCGGCATCAGCCGCCCGACCCTCTACAGTCTGATGCAGGCGCACGGGATTGAAATCGAGTTGGGCAAGGGCGGCGAACCTGCAGCGGCGGAGGCAGGGGCCGACGTAGCATCGGACCAGCCGCTGCTCGCGGCTAATAAAGGTAATGGTAACGGCTAGATCGAGGGTGAACGTGATGCGGTACCGCACACTTGGGTGGCTATTGACCAGCGCCTGGATCGGCGCCTGGCCATTGGCGGCGCATGCAGACTATCTCTCGAATGCGCGGGCGGACTTGCGGAAGGGCGATCTGCGAGCAGCACAGATCGAACTGCGCAATGCTGTGCGCGCAGATCCGCAAAACGGCGAGGCGCATTATTGGCTGGGGCGCGTATCGTTTGAACTTGGCGACCCAGTCGCCGCCGAACGCGAGGCAGAAGCCGCAAGCGCCCGCAGTTTCGACAAGAACCTGACAACCCGTCTGCTGGCCCAATCGCTGCTTGCTCAGAACAGGTTCAACGACCTGTTGACCAAACTGCAGCCGACGGGCAAGGACGCCAATCTCGACGCCACCATCCTGGTGTTCCGCGGCTATGCGGAAATCGGATTGCACCAGCCGGATCTGGCAGAGAAAGCTTTCACCGATGCGGAAAAAGAGGCTCCTGACGCCGTCGAACCGCTGCTGGCGGAATCGCGGCTATTGGCGGAACGCGGCGATCTGAATGGGGCCCTGGCACGCGTCGATCACGCGATCGAGGTGCAGCCGAAATCGGCCGACGCCCTGCTCGCCAAATCGCAGTTTCTGCGCGCAAAGGGCGACATGCAGGGTGCGCTGTCGGTGCTTGATGCGCTGATCAAGGACCAGCCAAGCGTGCTTCAGGCGCGGCTGGAGCGGGCCAGCCTCGAGATCGCATTGAACAAGATCAATGACGCCGAACACGATATCGGGGTCGTCACTGCGGCAACGCCGGGTAACGTGCAGGCGATCTATCTGAAGGCCGTCATCGCGACTCAGGCTAAGAACTACAAGGAAGCCGACGACGATCTCGAGCGCATTGTTAATTTCATCCCGCGTATCCCCCGAGCCTATCTCTTGCTCGCGGTGGTCAAGCAGCAATTGGGCCAGATCGAGCAGGCCGAGGACGCAGCCCAACGCTACCTGGCCCGCGCGCCGAACGATCTGACCGCTTACAAAGTCCTGGCCCGCATCGAGTTCTTGAAGCGGCAGCCGCAAAAGGTGATCGACACGCTGTCCAAAATTGCCGATTCCGGCAAAGGCGACGCCGATACCTATGACCTGCTCGGCAGGGCCTATGCCATGACCGGTCAGGATGAAGAGTCGGTCAAGGCCTTCGAGAAGGCTCAATCGCTCGCACCGAAGGATGTCGGCGTGCAAACCAGACTCGCGACGGTGCGCATGAGCATGGGCGAGCCCAACGTGGCCATGGGTGATCTGGAGCATACCCTGGCGCTGGCCCCGAAACTGCCCGCTGTCGGCGAGGAACTTTTTTTGGCCGCGCTCTCAACGGGTGACATGAAGACGGCCGCCGACATGTTGGAGAAGATCAAGGCAGCTCAGGGTAACACGCCGGTTGTGGAAAATCTCACCGGCGTGCTGCAGCTTGCAAATTTGGACGTCATCGACGCACGCAGAACCTTCCTCGATCTCACCACTGCGCATCCCGACTTCCTTCCGGGGCAGATCAACCTGGCGCGGGTCCTGGCTATGGAAGGCGATGGGACCGGGGCGGAAAAGGTGCTGGCCAACGTGCTCGACAAGCAACCCGCCGCTGAACCAGCGTTGGGAATGCTGGCCGCCGATTATGCCCAGAGCAATCGCCTGCCGGACGCGGTTAAGCTGATGGAGCGTGCGCATAATGCGCAACCAGATAATCCGCAGCTCGCCGCGAGCCTTGGCGACCTGTATATCCGCTCCGGGAATGCACAGAAGGCGCTGGATCTTGCGCAGCAGGTCAAGGGGTCGGCGGCGCTCTCCGATCCAATCCTTAGCCTGACGGCAGCGGCCCAACTCGCGCTGGGACAGCAGGATCGCGCGCGTGAAACCTACAGCCAGTTGGTCAAGCAGGATCCGAGCAACCTTGCGGCGCGTACTCGATTGGTCGGGCTGTTCGTCGATTCCGGCGATTACGGGTCAGCGCGTGACGTGCTCAAGGCAGGAATCGCTGCCAACCCGCGCAACTACCAGCTTCTCCTGGATTATGCCTTGATCGACCTGCGCGCCACAGGCCTCGACGCGGCCATGACGACGGCGGACACGCTGATTTCTCAAGATCGCGAGTTCACCCCGGCCTTGGCGCTGAAGGGCGACATCGACATGGCTGCCAACCGTCCTGATGATGCGATCAAGGCGTACCAACAGGCGTTGACCGCCTCGCCCTCCACCATGTTCGTGTCGCGGCTGGTCGGCGCCTACATGCGGGCCGGTCGCCAGAGCGCGGCACAACTCGCGCTGACCGATTGGCTGCAGCAGCACCCGAAAGACCTGGTAGCGATGGAGCAAGCGGCCGAATTGTACATCGCGTCCGGCAACCTGGACGCCGCCGCCAAGGATTTGCAAGTCATCCTGGCAGAGAAGCCGCACGACCCGATCGCGCTCAACAACCTGGCCTGGGTCTATCAGCAGCAGCACAATTCCAATGCCCTTAACCTGGCGCGTCAGGCCTATTTGTTGGCGCCGGGTGCGCAGACCGCGGATACGCTGGGCTGGATTCTCACGACCTCCGGAAAGCCAGACACCGGCGTGTTGCTGTTGCGTCAGGCCAGCGCCCAGGCAGCCAACGATCCGCGCGTTCAGTATCACTATGCCGTGGCACTGAGCGATACGGGCGATAAGGAACAAGCGATCAAGCTGCTGACGGCCGTGGTGGCGGTGAAGGCAGAGTTTCCCGAGAAGGCGCAGGCGCAGCAATTGCTTGGCCAGTTGAACAAGGGCACATGATGGCGGCTGACAGGCCGCTTCACCTGCTGACATTCTCCACGTTGTTTCCGAATGCGGCGCGGGCAAATCATGGTGTGTTCGTGGAGAACAGGCTGCGCCACCTGGTGGCCAGTGGCGGCGCGCGCAGCACGGTTGTCGCGCCGGTTCCGTGGTTCCCCAGCCGGGCGGCATGGTTCGGCGACTGGGCCCGACATGCGGCCGCGCCGCGCGAAGAGCAACGGCACGGGCTGCGCGTGCTGCATCCGCGCTATCCGCTGGTGCCGCGCGTCGGCATGTCGCTGGCACCCTTGCTGCAATATCGCGCGCTACTGCCGATCGTGCGTGCCCTGCATGCGCGGGACGCATTCGATGCGATCGATGCGCATTATCTTTATCCCGACGGTGTCGCCGCCGTCTGGATAGGGCGGCGGCTTGATTTGCCGGTCGTGGTCACGGTGCGTGGCACAGACGTGACGCTGATCCCGCGCTACGCAGTGCCTCGCAGGCTGATTCGCGGCGCGCTTGGCGGTGCTGCTGCACTGATCTCGGTCAGCGAGGCGCTGAGACAGGGGCTGGTTGCGCTCGGCGCGCCGCCGGCGAAAGTGACGGTCCTGCGCAATGGCGTGGACACGAGACTCTTCCGCCCGCCAGCCGATCGGGCCGCATCGCGCGCAGCCCTCGGCCTGTCGCGGCCGACGCTGCTTTCCGTCGGGCTGCTGATCGAGCGCAAAGGCCACCACGTGACGATCGAGGCGATGCGGCAGCTTCCGGACTACGGATTGCTGATCGTGGGTGAAGGGCCGGAGCAAGCGCGGCTCGCTGGATTGATCGAGCAATACAGGCTGAGCGACCGCGTGCATTTGCTCGGGCCGCGCCCGCATGCCGACTTGCCGCAGCTTTACGGTGCGGCCGATGCCCTGGTGCTGGCGTCATCGCGGGAGGGATGGGCGAACGTGCTGCTGGAATCCATGGCGTGCGGCACGCCCGTCGTGGCGAGCAATATTCCCGGCAACCCCGAGGTGGTGCGCGACGCGGCCGCAGGGGTTATCGTCGAAGCCAACACGGCCGACGGAATCGCGGCCGCGGTCCGGCGGCTGTTTGCCGCGCCGCCGGCCCGCGATGCCACGCGCGCCTATGCAGAGCGGTACGGATGGGAGGAGACGACGGAAGGACAGTTGGCGCTGTTTCGGCGGCTGACGCTGAAACAGAGCGCGTCCTAGGAAAGCGTGGCGAAATCACCAGCCCCGGCAGCGGACTGGCAACATGTGTAGCGCCGCCCTGCGCTTTTGCGCACCATGACACGGAGGCTCGCGGACGCCGCGGCGATTGAGCCGCTTGCCGAACATCGAGTTCGAGTGCCTTCGTATGCCACTGAAAGGAAGCACCGCATGAGATCGATTGACCTCGGGATTGCTGGCTTGCCGTGCTGATGGCAGAGGCCGAGTCCGAACTATCGCTTGCGACAAGGGCCGCGCGCGGGGCGGGTTGGGTCATCTTCTGGCGCTGTGTGACCCGGCTGCTCGGTACGATCAGCACGCTGGTGCTGGTGCGATTGCTCGTACCCGGCGACTTCGGGCTGGTCGCACTGGGCGCCACCTTCTCCCAGTCACTGGACGGATTGGCGGAAATCGGCGTCGACAACGCGTTGATCCGCGAGCCTTCGCTCGATCGTACGATGTACGACACCGGATTCACCCTGGCCCTGATCCGCGGCATCGTATCGAGCTTGCTGATCGTCGCTTGCGCATGGCCGGTCGCGCGGTTCTTTGGCGAGCCTCGGCTGGTGGGAGTGCTGCTGGCCCTGGCGGTGGCGACCTTCATGGGCGCCGTCGAGAATATCGGTGTGATCGATTTCCAACGCGATCTCGCCTTTAACCGGGAATTCAACCTGCTTTTGGCTCCCCGCATCCTGGGTATCGTTGCCTGCATCGTGACGGCCTATATCTGGCGAACTTATTGGGCGCTGGTGGTTGGCATTCTGACATCACGTTCGGCACGCCTGGCATGCACCTACCTGATGCACGACTACCGTCCACATTTGTCACTGCGCGCCTTGTCCCGGCTCGTCGGTTTTTCGTTCTGGAGCTGGATGCTGGCCTGGGTATCGCTGATCCGGGAGCGGATCGATAATTTCGTGATCGGCCGCTTGCTCGGCGCAGCCGATGTCGGGCTGTATTCGATCTCGTGGGATGTCGGCTTCATAACCTTCAACGAGCTGGTGGCCCCGATTTGCCGCGTGTTGTTTCCTGGCCTGACGCAAGTCCGCAACCGGGGCAGCGACATAGCCGACGCATATTTTCGCGCGGTGTCCGCGACGCTGCTGCTGACGTTTCCGGCCGGCATTGGCATCGCGCTGGTGGCCGATCCGCTGATTCGCCTGGCGGCCGGCGAGCGCTGGATTGCGGCGATCCCCTTGGTGCAGATCTTCGGAATCGTCGGAATCTTTCGCGTGGTGACCTATATGGGAGCCACGCTGCTGACCGTGTTCGGCGTCCTCCAGGTCCAGTTCTCCATCACGATGTTCATGCTCCTCGTCCGCTTTGGACTGCTGGTGGTGCTGATTGACCGGTTTGGCCTGGTGGGCGCCGGCTTCGCGGTGGCGATCGTCGCCATACTGGAAGAGATCTGCTACCTCGTCCTGACATTCCGCCGCTTCGGACTGCGGCTGACGGATCTTCTCCGTAACAATTGGCGATCGGCGATCGCGACGGCAGTGATGGCGGGCGCGGTCGTTTTTCTGAAGCGCGCATTGGGCACGGAAGCGACGTTCCTGCATCTGTTTGCGCAAATCGCCACCGGGGCCGTTGTTTATGCGGCAGCATTGCTGGCGGCATGGCTGATGGCAGGCCGGCCCCGCGGCGCGGAGTCGGTCATTCTCAATATAGCGCGGGAAGCGGTTCGCTCGTTGCAACGACGCCGCGCGTAACACCACCCGGCACAATCATTGACCGATGGCCTGTGGCTTGCAGTCAGGCGAGCCAGTGTTCTTCAACAACGAACCTCGCGGCGAGCGAGTCATCCGGGATATCGGCCGCGCATTCCAGATCGACAAGGCTATCGTACCATGTCTGGGTCACGGCGCCGGCGGTCACCCGCAGATGTGCAATGGTACTGCTCGGTGCCGCGCCTTGTTCTCGCACATGGTAATGCACCGGGCGGGCTGCGGGTGAGGCACCGTCAGGCCAGATCTCGATCAGGCTGAAGCGGCCCGCATTCGATCGGAGGTCGCCCGAGACATCCGCGATGATACGCGAGACGGCGCCCACGAACTGCCGTGAATCGACATTGCAGGCAGCCATGTCAGGAGAGCGATGCGCGCAGATTCGATCCTGGTCGTTGTCAAAATACAGAATCGGAAACCCGTCGATCCGCATTGAACGGGCGGCCTGATTCATCGCAACCGAATCGACCACGTGGCATTGCACGTAACGCCGAAGCGCGGGAAACTCGCAAACCAGCGGACCATGCACATCGAGCCAGTGACGCCGGAACTGCGCCAGGCTGACGGAGTCCTGCCGCCGCATGAGGCTGATCGCCGCGATCATCGTGCGGCCACCAATGCGGACAGTTACCCGTCACTCCGCCCCCACAGCCGGCGCGACGCGATGCGCGCGCCCTCGGCGGCAGAGGCGAGCTTCGCCCAGACGACATCCTCCGCGACATATTCGCGGCCGGCGAAAGTGCCGAAGCCGCAATCCGTGCCGGCGATCACCCGCTCACGGTCGCCGACGACAGACACTGCCTCCTCCAGGCGCCGGGCGACAACTTCCGGATGCTCCACGATATTCGTCGTGGTATCCAGAACGCCGGGCATCAGCAGCATGTGCGCGGGCAAATTGTTGCGACGCAGTGCGTCGTATTCATGCTGATGCCGGGGATTGGCGAACTCGATCGAGAGCGCTCCGACATTGGCGCGATACAGTTCGGGCAGGATGTCCGCCATCGGGATGTCATAGACATGCGGCCCATCATTGTTGCCCCAACAGACATGCAGCCGGATGCGATCGCGAGGAATGCCCTCGATGCCCTGGTTGATGGCCGCGATATGCAGTTCGAGCTGGGGCAGGAAGGCGGCGTCCGTCAGATGATCGAAGAACCGATGCCGCTCCATCGCCAGGTCCGGGGCGTCAATCTGCAAGACCAGGCCGGCGTCGTAAATCGCGCGATATTCGTTAGCCAGCGCTTTTGCCAAAGCCATCAGGTAAGCCTCGTGGCTATCGTAGTGCTGATTGAGCATGGTTGTGGCAACGATGCCCGGCGACGGAGCCGTCATGAAACATTCGCGAAAGCCGCCTCCCAGCCGCTGGAGCCGCGCTGCATCCTCCTTGATCGGGGCGCCGTTGACGTACCGCACATCCGACACTGCCGCCGGCGCATTCATCGCGCGCGCCGCGTGCGTAAAACGCGTTGCTGCCTGGCGGACATAGCTTGGGAATTCGACCTGGTCCCGGGCCGGCGGACGCTTCGATTCGCCGCCGAAGCCGCACAGGCACCGTGGAACATAGGTCTGGAATCCGACGCGCGATTGTTCGCCATCGTTGCCCACGTCAACGCCAGCTTGGACCTGCTTGTCGACCACATGCGCGGTCGCCGTCTCCACCTGGCGGGCAAGCTCTGCGGTATCGATCGCCTCGCCGGCTTCCTGGCGGATCAGCAGATCGGACAAAAGCTCGGCGCGTGGCAGACTGCCGACATGACTGACCAGGATGCGGTCGGTGCTCATCAGCATGGGCGTTTCCTCGCCTGATTGGATCGGCGAACATCATGCAGCAAGCGATTGCGCAAGCAAATGGGCCGAGCCCGCTTCATGCCCGCGGTTCGGCGCAGGCGGTGGCGCCTGGCCTGGGCCAGTCCGACATCACGAAGCGCAGGATGACGGCAGCAATGCGTCGAGCGCCCTTAGCCGCGCGTCCCAACTGAAACGGTCGATCACAAAAGCACGCCCGCGTGCCGCCAGCGCGTCGGCAGAGCCAGGATCATCGAGCATTGTCCGGCAGGCCGCGACCCACGCATCCGCGCCATCGGCAACGATCACTGGCGTCGCGTCCGGCGTGCCGATTCCGGTGAGCGCGTCCGACGTAACGATCGTCGGCCGCCCCATCGCAAGTGCCTCGAGTACCTTGTTCTGGATGCCGCGAGCGATCCGCAGCGGCGCTACCGCCGCTGCCGCATGCGCCAGGTACGGTTGGACATCCGGCACGCGTCCGGTGACCAGCACGCCGGGGCGGCTCGCCAGTGCCTTTACTTCGGGCGACGGGTTCGATCCGACGATCGCGAATTGCACCGTGCCATGAGCGGCCCGCAGCGCGGGGAGAACAGCGTCTGCAAACCACAGCACGGCATCGATGTTGGGACGATAGTCCATGGCGCCGGTGAACACGAAAGCCGGGCCATCGCCCCAGGCCGGCCGCGGCCAGGGCCGGTGCGGATCGAAGGCTGCGGCGTCGACCCCATTGGCAATCGTCACGATTCGTGCGGCTCGGATGCCAATGATCGAGCGAAACAAGTCGGCCTCTTCGTTCGAGACGAATGCTACCGCGTCTGCACCGGCGGCGAGGCGGGCCTCGGCGGCCCGCACCCGGCGCGCCTCCAGCGCGTACAGCCAACGTTTCCAGCCGGTGGCTTGCCTGGCAAAGGCGGCGAACTTCTCGGAATCCAGGTCGGCAAAATGCAGCACGCGAACGGTGGGTCGTTCCGTTGGCATCAGTGCGTAGTCTGAGATGTTGCTGCTGTGCGTGACAATTGCGACAGGTTGGTATCGGGCGATGGCCTCCTCTACATAAGCCCTAAGTCCGCTGGCTCGGAACAGGGCGAAGCTGAGCGGGACGCCGCCGATCCAGCGCAGCGTTGCCGGGACCCACGCCCAAGGCTTGACAATGCGCTCAACGTGCAGAGTGGCGCAGTACGGGCGCAACCCGTCGATATCGGACGCATCCTCCCGATTGTCCACGAAGGTGCCAACATGCACGTCGCAGCACCGCCCCAGGTGCCGAACCAGATTGAACGACGTGATCTTCTCCCCTTTATTGGGAGGAAATGGCAGCCGCTGGCACAGGAAGAGTATTTGGGGACGATGATCCATGGCGGGCCAAATTACCGACCGATAAGAGTCGTGGCAAAGGCTCGGGGTTGCTTGCTTCCGGCGCGGCGCGTCGTTGACCGTCCATAGCGGGATCTCGGCGTTGTCCCTGGCCTGCCCACGGCCGCGTTCTGGGGCGCGGTGATGGACGCGGAGGCCAGCACTGGCTATCGGCTGGAAAGCGGCCCTGGAGGCCAATCCCCGCGCGCCGTGAGGCCGCAGCGCACCGGACACCGGACATCGTGTCTTGTAACTTGAGCTTGGCAGAAAAATTGTCTATGCTGGCGAAACGTGTCAATGGCACACCTGCGTGTGCAGAACAGTACGGCCCGACAGAAAATCCAGCATGAGCGATTCCATCCCGATCGACGAGCAATGCTTGCGGGAAATGCCGATCACGGCGACCACTGTGCATTTGCTGCTTTGTACCAACGCCGCATATCTTCAGCACTCAGCGGTCTGCCTCGCGTCTCTTCTGGCAAACAATCCCGAGCTATTCTTCGATATCGTAATCGTCTCTCAGGTGGGAGAAAATCTCGACGAGGTCAGGCTGCAGCAGTCGATGGCACGGTTTTCCAACCAGTCGCTGACCTTCCGCGCATTCGAAATCCCCGCGGGTCTTCTGCTGCCGCTCAATCCTTTGGCGCACTATACCATGGACACGTATTCCAGGTTGTGGATAGGAGAGTTCTTTCCACCACACGTTTCCCGTGTCCTCTACCTCGATGGTGACATGGTTGTGGTGGGCAGCATCGCCCCGCTATGGAACACGGACCTGGGTGGAGCATTGATGGCTGCAGTCGACATTCCCGGATCCGACCGCGGTGTAACGCGGCTGGCGATGCGGGATGAAGACGGCTATTTCAATGCAGGCGTATTGCTCATCGACCTGGAGCAATGGCGGGCAACGCTGGCGGGACAAACCGTCATCGATTATATTCGCGCCAACCCGGAGCGGGTGCTGTATGATCAGGACGCGCTCAACGCGTGCTTTCATAACCGCACCAGGCGGCTTGATTACAGATGGAACGTGATCTGGCCGTTCTTCCGAGAGCCGCCGACACTTCCACTGGAGCAGACGGAGATCGCGGCGGTTTGCCGCGAGGCACGGATCATCCATTTCAACGGTGCCTCGAAGCCTTGGAGCTACTTCTGCGATCACCCGCGCAGAACGGAGTATGACAGATATCTGCGCATGACGGAATGGCGCGATTTCATCCCACGCGACCGCACCCCGCTGAACCGCCTGCGCAAATTCCTGTCGGGCCTCTTGCCTGCCGCAGTGAAGACCGGCCTCAAAGCGGCAATGGCCCACGCCATCACTCGTCCTGCGCGTACGACGTAACGTTGGATCGAGCAACAAAAGCCGAACGGAGCGACCGCTCTTGCGAAGGGGTCGCTATCCACAACCTTGACCGTCTCTACAACAAGCGGATTGGAGCGTCGCCGAACGTCGTGGGACCTTAACCCCCTGCGGCCGCGCATCTCCCAGGCCCTGGCAATCTTCCTTCGGCCGCACAGCACGCGACGCGCGCGCGACGACACCACCAATACAGCCAATTCCTTTGCGCTTGCCAGCATGCAATGGAACATGAACCGATGCGGGGGAGCGGCAATTCTACCACGCCCCGATGTTGTAGCGGCCATCCTTCGGCCGCGCGGTGCCGATGATGTCGGGCGTATCGAAGTCGTAGGTCGTGCGCTGCGGACAGAGCGGGTGCCGCGCATCGCAATTCACTTCAAAGCTGCCGAAGGCACTGCCTGCACCGCGCAACGGAGACCCCACCGACGGCCGCCAGTCGCTGCCAAGCCTCACGAACGCACGGGCCATCGGGACGCCGTAGGTCGTGCCTGGCAGGGCGTCGAACGTTATCACGCCTCGCCGCCCGAACGGCGAAGGTCCCGTAACGACATCGCCCGCCGGCGCGTCGGTCACGTTGTTCGATGACCGCACCGACCATGGCGGCCCCCCCTCGCCGTGCGCCGCAACATGCGTGAATCCGAAAATGGCCGTATTCGACACCGCTGTACCGCGGTAGACCCACTTGAAGAACGTCATTACCCCAATGCTGTTCGGGATGCGGTCCGGGTTGACAACCGTCGAATGCAGCAGGAACCCGGGATACTTGAAGACCACGGCCATCTGGGCGTGCGAAATGATGAGCGAGTTCGCCACCACCGAGCTGGTATCGACCGTGACCGCGGCATGCGAGGTCCACTGATCCTGGCTTCCGCCGTCAAGAATGCAGTCGCGGATCGTCATCTTGTTGCCGTACGACGACATGCCGTTAACGGCTGGCCCGTGAATACTCTTAATCTGCAGTCCGATAAGATCGACATAATTATCGTGCACATCAACACCCGCAGGCTCATATGGCCACCGGTAGGGGTTGCTGTTACGGATCGCCACCCCCTTGCCAGGATCGTACCCGGTCAGCGGATCGGCTGGCGTCAGGCTGTCACGAAAGCTTTCCCCCGGTGCCGTGGTAATGATGATGTGGTAGCATGGAGAGGCGGTACAGCCGAGAAGCACGCCGCCTTCGCGCCGGTAATCGTCGTGACCTTGCACGCGGATCGGCGACGCCTCGCCATGCTGTCCCGCCACATATTCCCGGTCGTTCCACAATTGCGCCTCGTAATTGGCGCGCAGCCCGAGTGTCGCCGGGCTTTGGTAGCTTGTGGCGGTTTCCGTCGGGATGTACGACCGCTCCGAGCTGTAGATGATATCGGCCGCATATTGCCAGCGGCAGCCGTCACCGGTGAGGAACATCGATGTCTTTGAGTTACCGGTGCCGGTCGGCGCGACGGTGCTGACACAGCTATTGTCCTGCAACGAATAGGCACGCAGTGGCAAGCCCGAAGTGACATAGTCAAGATAATGGTAGACCGTGCCGCTTTTCCACCGGCGATTGTCGAAGGCCCAGCCGGTGATCGATATGTAATCGACCTGGGAGAGATATTTCCACGTGCAGGTGCCGTCCCTGATCGCGGCGCCGGCGCCCCGCGGGCCATCGGCCGCCGCGCTGCGGCAGGTGCCCGGTGAGGTCAACTGATAGGCAGCCAGCTTCCGGCCGGGCAGGTAGCCGTGGGTCACCGGATCCCAGCCCGGTCCGCTGACCACCCGCGTGTAGGGACCAGTGGCGTAAGCGTAGGCGTGGGAAGGCTCCCAGCCGGGCGCGTTATGGATTTGTGACACGATCATCGGGCCGGGGGGCGGCGCTTGCGCGTCCAGCGACATGTCCGTGTCGCCACGACCGCGTTGCGACGCCCCGGCTCGCACCACAGCCGCCGGCCCGATAATGACGGCGGCAATCACCAGACAGGTCGAAACGACCTGGCGCAGCAAGCGGTGCTGCATCCCATCCTGTTTATCCACGCAGCCGTCCTTTCATCCCGCGCCGAATGTTTTGGGGGCAAACCCGCCGCCGGCCCCGCACACCAGCCGGCCCGCGACGGGGCAGGGAGTTACCCGCACGACGGATCGGCGGCCCGTGGGAGGCGAGGGTGCGGTAGCCGATCACGGTCGCAGCCAAGGGAGTAGGGTCAACGGAGAGCAAGGTTAACGCGGCTGAGCCGGCGCTGACCCCGCGCTGCCCCACGGCTGCCGTCCCCGCGGGCAGCGGATCGCCGCCATGGCGCCTGCCGCCAAGCCTGGCCAGCTTGGGCCTGGCCCGCGCCGGGCCGGCTGCGGGGCGCCATCGTCAGTTTCCGCGTGACGAGCGATCCATCTGACATTACAACCATTGTGAAAGCATCAGAGCGCGAGATCATGGCGAGGCAATGCCGAATATCGATTCCGGCACATAGCACCGCCGCCGGCGCCGAATACAGGATGAATGGGGTTCCGCCTTGTCCGATCGGGATATTGACGGCATGCACCGGCCGGTCGGACGGCCGCGCGGCAGGCATGGCTCGGAACGGAGCAGTGCCGGCCGTGATACCGACCGGACCGGTTTCCGCACACGCAAGAGCGTGCCGCTGACCGTTCCGCCGCATTGCGCGCCAGGCGTCGAAGCGGGCCGCATGAAGGCGGCCTGGTCCCTCAGTAACCAAGAGAGCCTATGATACCCGCACCAGTACCATCGCCTGAAACGTCGCTGTCACACCGAACCATACCGATGCGCTATACGGAACAGCAGGTGACTAGCGAACTGCTCGATCAGCCAGCCTTCGCCGGCGCGCCGCGGAAGCTGTTCATTTGCTCCACGCCACGCAGCGGCAGCTATCTGCTGTGCCGCTACATGATCAACGCCGGCCTCGGCGTGCCGCACGAGTACTTCAATCCAATCATCATGCGCGACATCGCCCCTCGGCTCGGCCTCGGTGCGGCAATCGAGGGCCTGCAATGGCGCCGGCGCACCCTGAGGGACCGTTTGCCGTTCGGCAACAACGCGCGCGCGGCCGAGATGCGGTTCGTCGAGAAATACATTGCGGCCCTGGTTCCCCGGCGCTGCCAGCTCGGCGTGTTCGCCGCCAAGATCCATTTCGGCCAGTACACCAAGGTTCTGGACAACCCGGTCGGCTGGAAGCTGCTGAGCGGCGGATTGTTCGTCCATCTGTATCGAGAGGATTTGCTCGCCCAGGCGATCTCGACGAATTTCGCATATGCCACAGGCCGGTGGGGGATCGATGATACGGTCACCACGTCGCCCGCCGCGACGATGGATTTTTCGGACGCTGCGGCGCTCGACCGGACGGTCAAGGAACTCGCCACGGACGATCTGGAATGGCGGGTCTTCCTCGCCCGGAACGGCATCACCGCGCTTTCCCTTTCCTATGAGCGTATCTGTCAGGATCCGTTCGGCTCCGTGATCGAGCTCGCGCGGCGGCTCAGTATCGATCCCGGCCTGCTGCGCCTCGGCTACAGCGAGGGTCGGGAACCGGTGCCCCGCGATCCGACGCTGCCTGACAAGGGGCAGATCGCCCGCAATTACCTAAACGCCGTGCAGAAGGTGCAGGACGCCCCCGCCATCCGGCCAGCCGATGCAGCCATGGCGCACGAACCCACGGCGGCTGCATGACTGAGCCAGAGATCTGGCCCTTGTTCTCGGTGATCATCCCGACCCGTAATCGCGCCGGTCTGTTTGCGGTCGCCTTGCAATCTGTTCTCGACCAACGATTTCGGCGATTCGAAGTGATCGTCGTAGACGACGGTTCGGCCGAACCAGATGCCCTGCAATATGCCGTGTTGGCGGGCAAGGCTCCTGTCCCAGTGCAAGTGCTCCGGCTGCAACCGACACAACGCGGGCATGGCCCGGGGTATGCGACGAACCATGGTGCCAGCCACGCCCTAGGCGACTATCTCTGCTTTCTCGACGACGACGATCAATGGGTCGACGCGGATCATCTTGCCCGTGTCGCCGGCGTCATCGCTGCCGCCGCCAGGCCGCCCGATCTGATCCTGGCAAATCAGCATGCCTACCGCGACGGCGTCCTTGTGGAGCAAGTGGTCTGGATCGAAGGGCTCATGGATCGGCTGATCAGCAAACCGGACCCGGCGGGCGCCTACACGGTTGGACCAGAGGAACTGTTAAGCTGTCCCGCCCATTGTCACCTGAACACCACCATCGTGCTCCGGAACTTCTTTACCGAGATCGGGGGATTTGATCAGGAACTGCGCTACGAACAGGACCGGGATTTCTATTTGCGGGCGATCGACCGCGCGCATTGCATCAAGTACCTGCCCTGCGTTGTATCCCGTCACAACATCCCGGATCCCGCGGCACACGCCAGCGTCTCCACGGCAGAATCCGCGCTGTCGAAGCGACTTTACCAGCTCCGGGTCCTCGACAAGGCGGCATTGTTCTCGCGACGATCCGCCCTGCGGCGTTATGCCATGCGCCATCGTGCCTACGCGTTGGCGCATATCGCGGCGGAGGCCCGGCTGATCGGCCAGACCGACAGCGCCGCCTATTATCGATGCGAGTCGCTGGTCGCCAGGTTGTCCGCCGCGTGGCCGAGAAAACTCCTGAAGACATCGGCAGGCCAATGCCGGGCAATGTGATGTCCCTGGGCCGCAAGGCCACGATCGGTGCCGGGTGGATGATCGCCTGGCGAGCCTTCTCGCGTCTGCTTGGCGTTGTCAACACGATCATCCTCGCGCGCCTGTTGGTGCCGGCGGATTTCGGCCTCGTCGCCATGGCCATGACGTTCGAAACGTCGCTGCTGATGATGACCGCGTTCCCGGTGCAGGATGCCCTGCTGCGCCGCCCCGAAGCGGGTACCGACCTGCATGATGCCGCCTTCACGATCCAGATCACCCGGGCGATCCTCACGGCGCTGATCATTGCCGCCGCCGCGCCGGTCGCCGCACATTGGTTCGCGCAGCCACGCCTGATGGCGCTCGTCCTGGCGCTCGCGGCCATGACGGCGATCAACGGCCTGTCGAACATCGGCGTCGTCGAGTTCCAGCGGGAGCTTCGCTTCGACGTGCAGTTCAGGCTGCAGGCGCTCCCCGCGGTGCTGCAGGTGGTTGCCACACTCGGGACCGCGTGGCTAACCCACAGCTATTGGGCGCTGATCGCCGGGCTTGCGGTCTCGCGGGTCGGCCGCGTCATCATGACCTACTCGGTTCACCCGTATCGGCCGCGCCTGTCGCTGCATGGCTGGCGCCAGTTGGTGGGATTCTCGTTCTGGCTGTGGCTCACCAGCCTGGCGGCGATGGTCTGGAGCCAGGTCGATCCGTTCGTTATCGGCCCGGTGTTCGGTTCTGCCGGGCTCGGCCTATATGTGCTGGCCGTGCAGGTGGCAACGCTGCCGACGACAGAGCTCGTCGAGCCGATCTCCACGGTGATGTTTGCCGGTTTCGCCTATGCACAGCGTGACGGGAAGGTCGCCGCTGCGAACCCACTGGTGGTCGCCGCCGCGCTGCTGCTGTTGCTGGCGCCGATGGCGCTGGTCATTTCAGCCGGCGCAGGAAACCTGGTCGCGGTCCTGCTGGGAAGCAAATGGCTGGAAGCGGCACCGCTGGTCGTGCTCGCGGCCAGCCTGTGCTTGTTCCAGCCATTCATTCAGGTCTCGCGTGCGGCCTTCATCGCCCGGGGCCAGGTCCGCGGCCAATTCATCATCGCCACCATCGCGGCCGGCGTGCGCGCCGGCCTGGTCGTGCTGGCCGCAATGAGCGGGAGCCTGGCGGCAGTCGTCGTCGCGACGGTGGCCGCGTCCGCAGTCAACATGTTTCTCTACACGCGCAGCCTGCGGCCCGAACTCAGAGGACGCGTGGGCACCCTCCTCGCCGGCCTGGCACGGATTGCGCTGGCAACCGGGGCGGCCGCCCTGGCGCTGATCGCGCTACGTCTCGGGTGGCAACCGGTAACCCTTGGCCGGTCGTGGCACGCCCTGATGGCTATCGTCGATGTGGGCCTGATTACAATGGTCGTGACGGCGACATACCTGACGGCCTTGTTCGGACTGTGGCTCGGCTTCGGCCGACCCGACGGGCCGGAGCGTACCGTCCTTGGAGTGCTGCAGGAATTTGCCATGGGACGCTGGTTCACCGGCATGGTGGTGCGCGCCACGGTACGGCTGTCGCCCTGATCTTCCAGCGCGGCCCGACCGCATGGTCGCCGGGGCATTTCCGAGGATCGCGACGACGACCGAGAGCTGCCGGGGCGGATATTCGTAGTTCGTAAGTAAAACTGCTCACGCCGGCTTGCGGCACACGATGACGAGTTCGCTTGCCAACGACGGCCTGAGCTTCAGCAGCAGGTCGCGCAGCAACCACCTGCCGCCAATGCCCTCGCGGAAAAGGCACGTCTCGATGCGGAAGCCGGCGTATTCGAGCACTTCCTTCATCTCCCGGGCCGAGTATTCCCGGACGTGGCCCATGTGGCCGAGACGAGCGAGCTTACCCCATTCGCCCACCACGGATGGCCCTGTGCGGCCTCGCAGGTAATGCCGGCGGATCGGCTCGAAGCCAAGTCCATTGGGCGTGGTTACATACAGGACGCCACCGGGAGTCAGGACATCGCGGACGCGTGCGAGCGTTCCAAGGAGATCGATCCTCAGATGTTCAAGGATCTCGGCAAACACGACACAGTCGAAGGCTCCGGCAATATCGGCTGTCGGGCTCTCGATGTCCGCGCCAACGATGCGGATTTCCAAGGCATTCCCGGCACCCGGAAAACGAGCGGGATCCAGGTCGACCGACGTGATGTCGGCGGCCGGATTCTCGCGCCGCAGCGCGAATTCGAACAGGAAGGGCGCGCCGCCGATGTTCAGGTATCGTTGCGAGGGATAATGCGTGGCGAGGAAACGCGCGTCCCACTGGCATCGGCCCGCATGACCGCGGGCATAATCTTCCGCCCAGTCCGCCAGCCCTTTGCCTGCTTCGAACGATGGCAGCAACTGTACGAATTCAGCCGTAAGTCTGGCAGCCGGTCGCCATGTTTCCACTGACATCAGGTCACAGATCCTTGCCGGCTTGATTGTGCCAATTATGCACCGCGGCTGCACCCAGGCAAGCCGGAACCGGGGATATGTCAGTGATTCGTAACGGATGCGGCGCGCGTCCGCGGGCACGGCACGACCCATCCGCCCACACATGCTCGATCCCCGCCGGACGGGCAAGCTCGATCACGCCATCAGCGGAATCCTCAACACGCCGCTGCCCCGCATCGATCCTGCGACTGATGCATCAACAGCATGGTTGCCAACGACGTTGGGACGACACGCACTTGGTGAGGTACGAGACGGTACTCGGATTCGCATCAAGAGGCGATCATCCTTATCGCTGTCGCCATTCGTGCAACGAACCGAGATTTCGATAGATTGAGCGCGACATATTGGCGGGCCGCGGCACCAATGCGTCGAGCTTCGGCAGGATCAGCACGCACGCGCGCAATCATCGCCTGTAGTGCAATCAGATCTTCCGGCGCAACCAGCAATCCCGTTTCGCCGTCGCGGACGTAGTCCACCGTCGTATCGGTCCTGGTGCAGATCACCGGCTTGCCCATCGCCATGCCCTCAAAGAGGGAAGTGATCCCTCCAGGATTGTCGACCGGGTGCAATGGCAACACGACGATACTGGCGCGGCTGTACAGATCCCGCAACTCGCGGTACGACAATCGATCCGGCATTATTGTAACTCCGTCCCGTTGCTGCTCCGGTATCTCCAGCTTGCAGCCTGTGCGCAGCACCAAAGGCAAGTCGAGGCCGGCGGCAGCACGGACCAACGTCTCATAATCCCGAGAATAATCGTCTTCCACCGCCAGGATGAAATCATCCGGCGCCGGCAGTTCGGTCGTCAGCGGAGCATCCGGTCGGAAGAATTGGTCATCGATAGAATATCCGGTCACCACGGCGGGCCGCTTGAGCAGGTAATGCCGTTCCACGTATTCCTTGGAATGCTGCGTCAGGGTCAACACTTGCTCGACACGCGGCAGAACGAAATCAAGGGCCATGTCCCGCCAACGCCAGCCGCGCGAGGACACTTCGTACAGCAGAATTGGAGGTTTGAAGCGAAATATCCAACGCAAGGCAACGAGTGCCAACGCCGTGTTTTCAAAAACACACAGAACCGCGTCCACGTCCCGATCGAAGATCAGGATCCGCAGAGCGCGGATGACATCGATGCCGGCGAAGAAAACGCCCGAGTTGGCCCAGGGATTTATCGGAAAATCGTTCCTGTCCCGTAGATGCTGATCTATCCCGCAACTAGCATAACACTGATATTCCAAGAACGGGTCCGGGGCATGATCAGGAACGTAGGAGTCGAAGCGGACCGATTGCCGCGTGTTTGTCAGGACTACGGTTTTAAGCCGTCGTTCCGGATCGACGGTGTCAGTGCTCGCGACGGGGTCAACGGTCTCTGCCACGCGCACGCTCGCCATATCCAAGTTGGTGATCCGGTCATGGACTGCCATGTTTGGTCCATGGCTTGCCTTCCGTCTGCAGACCAACTAGCGTACCCCCAACATTCACCGCAATCCTCGGAAAGCACCGCCCAATACATCTTTGGGACTTGCGCGCCGGGGCGGAGAGCTCCGCTCCATCTGGCAGATCCCCGAGCTACGCCAGCCCAGTATGACAGTCCAGCACCGTCCAGCCAAATCGATCCCCAGGTGTGCCACCAGCCTGGAGAATCACTTCTTTTTCTCTCGGCTGACGACCCCAAGTGCCGCGTGCAGGCGCAGTCAAGGGTGCGCGCCGGCCCCCCCTTGGGCCCATGCTCGGGACACGACCTCGTTGGGGGAGAAAAGCGCGGCGCCACGCCCAGACAGGTCGGACAGCGAACGCCGTCACGATGAGCGATACCAGTCTGCGGCCACGGGAGCTCAGATTGACCGCCGGCTTGAACAGTGGCCGGCAGCGATTGCGAGCTGGAGGTTCGGCGGCTGGACATCCGGACGGACTTTGTGCCAAGCACTCGCTTTCCCTGTTCCGCCGGCGGCACGGCCCACGGCGGATCGGAAGCTATAAGGCTCGGGCGAGCGCGACAGCACCAGGAGAACCGCATGGACATTAAGAAAATGGCCAGCCGTGTTGCACACCTTGCGGGAGTCGTAATGGTACCCGAATGGCGCGCCGTTCGGTTACATGAGGAGCGGCTTCTCGCCCGCCTTCTCGCGCATTTAAACGTCGACTGTGTGTTCGACATTGGCGCAAACGTGGGCCAGTACGGCCGGATGTTGCGCGAATATGTGGGATATCGCGGCCTTATCATTTCATTTGAACCGAATCCAGCGGCTTTGGAGAAGCTGCGAAAAGCATCGTTCGGTGATCCACTTTGGCACATCGAGCCAATCGCCTTGGGCGGGACCGCGGGAAAATTTCAGTTTCATGCTTACGAATTGTCCGAACTTGGTTCATTCAGGAGCTTTTCCGAATCGCATCACGCACCCCAGCGCCTGGGGGCCCGTTTCATCGACGTGGAGGTCAGAACACTCGCCGACTTCCTCCCGGAAGCATTACGTCGATGGGTATTCGAGAGGCCATTTCTCAAGATGGACACGCAGGGCTTCGATCTTGAGGTTGCGAAGGGCGCGGGCAATACGATTCGCCAGTTCCTCGGGCTTCAGAGCGAGATCGCATTTCAAACCCGCTATGAGGGCGCGCCCGATTATCGGTCTGCGCTCACCACGTATCAAGATCTGGGCTTCACGATAAGCGGTCTAGTGCCGATTCACGAGATCCACTTTCCGGAACTCGTGGAGATGGACGTGATTATGGTCCGGTCGGATCTAATCAAGCGCCGGCAACCTGAACCTACAGATTTCTCCCGTAGCGCCCTGACCAAGTGACGCGGCGCCGGGATGCTGCCGAGCACTTCCTCAGCTCGACTTTATCGAAACGTTGCCTTCCGCTTTCTGCCCAGCCTGGATAGGGAAGATGGATTCATTGCGGAAGGAGGGCCACCCTGTCTCGAACCTCGCTCGCCGTTCTTGAATTTTCGCCGTTTCACATACGTGCCCTCGGCAGAGATCCTCGCACCGTGTTGGAGTTCCTGGCAGGCTTTGACCGCGTCGGCATCCGCCCGGCCCAGGGCAGCGGCATCCGAAAATTTCAACCTGCGGCCGAAGCAATCGGCTTTCTTGAAGACAGGCTTTCCGGCTGGAAGCAAGGCGACCAAACCTACTGGGATGTGTTCGCATCGCGTGAGCGTCTGTCCGGGACTACGCCAGCCGCGACATAGCCTTCCGACCATGAGCCCGATGGATGCCATTACCAGGAATGCGGGCGCCCTGGCACATGAACAGTTGGACTGATCGGTCGTCGCTGTCTCGACGTCGCGCTGATCGAACACAAGACCCACCCCGTGCCAGGCCACCGCCAGCCCGCGCCGGGGCCGGGGCCGGCACGGCCTACGCGTCCACCCGGAACACCGCCTTCCCGCCGATGCGCCGTTCCCGCAAATCTTCCGCCACCCGCGCGATGTCGCGCCAGCTCCGTTCCGGGCCGGTCTGCGGCGTCAGCGACCTGTCGGCGATCAGCGACACCAGCAGCGCCAGGTCCGGCGCAAACTGTTCTTCCGGCCCTGATGTGAAATAGAAAAAGCTCTGCAGCCGGGCATTCTGCCCGCCGCGGAAATCGGCGAAGCTGATGGTCGTGGGCTCGCCAGATGAATTGCCGAACACCACCACGGCACCCTTCGCCGCCACCAGGCGCAGCGCCGTCGCCAACGATGCGCCGCCGGCGGATTCCAGGATCAACCCGAAGCGCCCCTGCGCCTGGTCGATCCCCACCACGACCTCGATCGCCCCCAATTCTTCCATTCCAGCGGCGCGTTCCGGCCGGCCGACCACGGCGGTCACGTGCGCACCGGACCGGGCCGCAAGCTGCACCGCCAAATGCCCGACGCCGCCGGCCGCGCCGGTGATCAGTACGCGTTTGCCCAGCAACGGTGCGCCGTGCCGCAGCGAGCGCAGTGCCGTCAGCCCGGCTACCGGCAACGTCGCCGCCGCGGCAAAACTCACGCTGTCGGGTAAGGCCGCCATGCGATGTCCGGGCACGGCGACATGCTCTGCCCAGCCGAATTCGTCGGTGAGTGCGACGACGCGCGTGCCGGCGGGAGGGCCGCTGCCGTCGGCGGCGGCCCGCAACACCACGCCGCTGACATCCTGGCCAGGGATCCAGCCCTCCTCGTTGTTACGGAACGAACGCAGCTCGCCGCGATTGAGCGAGAAGGCATGCACTGCCACCAACGCGTCGTGCGGGCCGGGTGCTGGTTCCGGCACCTGCCGCAGTTCGACGGGAGCCGAGCCGTCGGGTGTGTTGACCAGTGCGAGCATGCGAGCCTCCCTGGCATTATGGCACGGGCATTATGGACCGTACCGGGAAGCGTGTCGCCCGGATCGCCGCACTGTGCCCTGGGATTCACCGATATGATCAGGTGCCGTTGCCAAAGACACAAAGACCTGCACTTCACTGTCGTGACTCGCGCGCCAAGCCGCGTACCAATCGTTATGCTGGCTGGCATCAGTGGGCGATGTAGTCCATCCGGCCACCATCCACCGTTAGCAACTGCGCCGTGATCCACCCCGAATCGGGGGAAGCCAGGAACGCAACCGCATTTGCAATGTCCTCCGGCCGCCCGACGCGGCCGGTCATCGCCAGCGCGGCGATGCGTTTCGTCACTGCCTCCCACTCCGTGTTGCCGCGGTCGCGCCGCGCCATCTCCGTTTCGACGAATCCGGGTGCGATCGCGTTCACCGTGATGCCGTGGTGCCCAAGCTCCATGGCAAAGCGCCGGGTCAATACGATCACCTCGGCCTTTGACGCCGCATAGAACGTTGTGCCCGGCAGCGAAGTGCCGATCCCGGCATTGGACGCGATGTTGACGATCCGCCCGTAGCCCCGCTCGCGCATGCCGCGCATCACCGCACGCGTGGTGAAGATCACCCCGTCGGCATTCACATGGCGCATGCGCGACAGGTGCTCGCGGTCGTAGGTATCCAGGGTTGCCGGATAGGATACGCCGGCATTGTTGACCAGGATGGTCGGTGGGCCCAGCGTCGCGGTCACGCGATCCACCATCATTTCCACGTCAGCGTCGTCGGAAACGTCGGCCCGGAGCGCAATGGCCCGTCCGCCGGCTTGCTCTATTTCGGCGAGCAACGATTCGGCGGGCTCGGCGTGCGATACGTAATTGATTGCGACCGAGGCACCCTCGCGTGCGAGACGCCGCACAATGGCGCGGCCGATGCCGCGCGCACCGCCGGTCACCAGCGCCACTTGTTCCACCCACGACATACCTTGCCCTCCGCGTCTTCGCGCTTGGCTATGACATAACGGCGACTGGCGAAAGCAGTGGAGGCGGGTTCCGCCGTTTTATGTGAATGGCGCGCGCCAAATACCGAATGTCATTACGCGGCGCGAAGCGGACAATCTCGGCGACGCGAAACGCATCAACGGTTGAAATAGCTATTCCTTCATCAAGCCCGTGACACCCGGTAATTTTGCCCGCGGTTTCGCTTGTCCGCAGGATGTCGAGATTGGACGATCGGGCGGACGCGGGAGGGGCGGCGCCGCGGCACGGCACAGCGGTGCAACGCCGTACAACAGCCCCTGCTGAGCAGTGGCCGAGACTTGCAGCCGAAACGGCCGCCGATCGGACCGGCACGCGAGGCGCTTGCCATGACGCCGACATTCGACCACAGGAAGGCAAGAGCAACGGCCGACGGTGCGTGGTGCCAGGCAAGATCAGCGATGGCACCCGCCAACCGGTCGAATTGACGTCGAAGCCATCGCGCATCTGGATCAGGCCACAGATCGCGATGACCCGAAGCTGCCAGGTTCCAAGCCGCTGATTGTCCAATGCATGCCCGATGGCCCAGAAGGATGTTCCTGTCATTGTCGCCGCCCCCGCCGGTTGTTCCGTCGCGCGGATTCACAGCGGCCCGGCGTCGCCCGGTTGGCTGATCGCCCGGCGCGGATGACCCCCCGGATGGAGACCAATGAGGCAGGGGGCGTTGCGCGCGCAACGACGGCATCGGCGCCTATATGCCGTCCCTATTTGCGTTCACCGCTGCGTGCGGTAGGAGGGACGGGGTCTGGTCGCCGCCGGACCCCGAGCGCGGGAAGCGTCTGACCATGACCGATCCCCTGCCATCGCCCGATCGGCGCCGCCTGTTGGCGTTGCTCGCAAGCCTGCCCGTCCTCGGGTGGGCGCGGCGGTCTGTTGCGGCGCCGTCCTTCGGCATTACACCTGCCCTTGCCGACACGCCCTTTCCCGACGGCGCGTCGATCCTGGTTGCCGGACCCCAAGACGGCGCAATGGATCGCTGGGCGAAGCTGGTGCGGCCCTCGCTGGGCCAATCGCTCGATCCGGGGGTCGCGATGCGCCAGACCGATTCCGGCGGCCCAGACGGCGTGACCGGCGCCAACCAATTCTATACGCGCGTCGCGCCAGACGGTCACACCGTCTTGCTCGCTCCCGGCGAGGCTGTGCTGGACTGGCTCGTGGGCGACCCGCGCGCGCAGTTCGATGTCGGCCACTGGATGCCGGTGATGGCGTGCGTGGCGCCGGCGGTCGTGGTCGGCCGTCCGGCCACATTCGCGGCGGGCGGCGTCGTTCGCATTGCCGCTGCCCATCCCGCGGGGCATGCGCTGCCGGCCATTCTCGGGATCGAACTGCTGGGCGGGCGTGCGCAACTGGTGGCCGAAGCCGCCGGGCACGGGACATTGGCGGATGCCATGGCTCGCAAGGCAGTGGATGTGGTGCTTCTGCGTGGCCACAAGGTGCCCGAGCAAGCGAAGGAGCTTGCCGCGGCCGGCGTTGTGCCGCTCTTCTCTCTGGGCACCCATGATGATGCGGGTGCCCTGGTGCGTCCCGCCGCGTTCCCGGATACGCCCACGCTGCCCGAACTCTACGCCAAACGCCGCAACGCGCCGCTGAGCGGGCCGATCCGCGACGGCTGGAGCGCGGCGGCCACCGCCTCGCAGCTCGAATTTGCCCTCGTGCTGCCGCAGTTGACACCGGCCGCCATGGTGGCGCTGTGGCGTCGCGCGGGAAGCGGAGCCGCCGGCGCCCTGGACGTTCAGGCCGTGGCGCTTTCCCTGGGCGTGCAATTGCTTGGCGGCCCCGCCGCCACGGCCGCCGTCGCTCCCGCCGCCGCGAACCAGGCCGGGCTGCAGGCGCTGCGCCAATGGCTCACCCATCGGTTCAACTGGCGACCCGCGTAATGATCCCGGCGGGTGGCGCGGCAGGGATTACAGTTGGGGAAACTGCACGCAGAGCAGCTCTGCGCCATCGGGACCTGCGCTGACCGCGAGCGCCCCGTCCTCCGGCCCCACGAACACGCAGGATTCTTCCGGCAGGAGCGCGGAGCCACCGCAGCAGGCGCGCCCCGCCAGTACCAGCCAGAACTGCCCGCCGCCATTGCCGGGATCAGGACCCGTGGCGGCCGCCTCGCCAGGCAGCCGGAAGCGCCACGAGGCCATGCCATCCGGCGCCGTCATTTCCGCCACGCAATCGACCGAGTCCAGCCCCCTCAGTTCCGTCGTTGACCACGGCGCCGCGGGCGGACTGGTGCTCTCGCGATGCTGATGCCGGGCACGGGCAGCGCGCAATTCCGACCGCGCGCCCGGCATGTATTTCGCGCCCGGGTCCCAGGTGTTGCGCAGCGTGAACCACGACACGCCCTCCTCCGCCGCGACGATCGGGCCATAGGCCGACCATGCATCGGTATAGTGCACGGCCACGGTGCCGATATCGTGACGGCCCAGCCGTCCGCCGCCCTGCACCACGACCTGGAACTGGTCCGCCTGGTGGAAATGCGGACGCACCACGGCGCCGGCTTCCTTCTCCACCAGGAATGCCATCGGATACAGCGCATCCGAGGCAGGCGGCGCTTCGCCTGGCTGCAACGTGTTTCTGTTCTTGCCGATGAAGGATGTGTGCCAGCCATTGCCGGTCTTGCGCCGGTTGGCAGCACGCGCTTCCGAACTGCTCGCCGTCAGGATCATGCGTCGTTCCTCCGGTCTGTGCCGCATATCGGGCGACCGGCCGGTGTGCCTGTCAAGGCCGCGCCGCTTCGAGAGACGGACATCTGCGGCGATCGACAGCAGGAAGAGCGTGCGACGAAAGCGGGCAATGCTTTTGCCTGTCAGATTTGCCACTGGCTTTGGCAGGACGGTGACGCGGGACCTGGTCTTGTGTCCCTGACGCTTCGATACCGCGGCCACGTGTCATTGCGAGCGAAGCGAAGCAATCTCGGTTGGTCTGTCGTACGCCGTTCGAACCAGATTGCTTCGCTTGGTTCGCAACAACGCCAGTGGGTGCAGGCTCCCAGTGTCAGGCTCGAAACACCAGTCTATGCTGGCCAGACGATTGGCCGCAACCCGGAAGCGCACAACCATGAGCATCCTGAACGACCCCGCTTTGGAACAATTGCTTGCCGACCTGCATGGACGCAGCGATGCCCAGATCCCGGAGATGACCGCGTTCCATGACCGCCATAACACCTACGCCCATAACACCTACGCTCAGAACACCAGCGCCCAGCCGCCCGGTGAATCGGCCGCATTGCTCCGGACGTTCCGCAGCGACAAGCTGGTCGCGCTGGATCGCGACAAGGCCGAGTTCTGTTATCTGTTGTGTCGCGCCGGCAACGCACGCCGCATCGTGGAGGCAGGCACGTCCTACGGCGTCTCGACGCTGTATTTGGCGGCTGCCGTGCGCGACAACATCCGCGCCGCCGGCGGCATGGGTGTGGTGATTGGCACCGAATACGAACCGGGGAAGGCGCGTGCCGCCCGCGCCCATTTCGCCCAGGCCGGGCTTGAGGCGTTGATCGACCTGCGTGAAGGCGATTTGCGCCAGACGCTGCAACGGATCGAGGGCCCGGTCGATTTCCTGCTGTGCGATATCTGGGTGCCGATGGCGCGGCCGGCGTTGGAACTGGTGGCACCGCATCTGCGGCCCGGCGCCATCGTGGTGTGCGACAACACCCGCGACCACCGTGCAGCATACGCCGACTATTTCGCGTTCCTCGACGATCCCGCCAACGGCTTCCGTACCATGACATTGCCGTTCAGCGGCGGGCTGGAAGTGGCGGTACGCTGCGCCGTGTGATCGTGGCAGTGCAGGCCGGCCCCGGCAGAACTCGGCCGGTCGGGCCGGCCGACAAACACGCGCGGTCCGGGGCGTGCGTTACGGCCCAGGCACGGGCAGCACGGAGGAATGATGCTGCACGATCAGCCACCGCCCGCCGCGCGGCGCATACACGAACGTGTACCGCGCCTTCAGAACCGTACGGCTGCCCGGTGTACTGCCGTCGACCGTAAAGTCGTACAGTCCTGCATCGAACGCCATGTTGCACGCGATCATGATCGTCCGCGTCACGATCACGGCGCTGGGGTGCGATTCCAGGAAATGCACGAAATACCCGCGGATCGCCGTGTGGCCGATCAGCGGCCCGTTTGCCTTGGTTGGCAGCAGCACGGCGTCGGCCGCGTAGTTCGCCACCGCAGCGTCGGGTGATTTCGCCAGGGATGCGTTCCAGCGATCAAACAGGGCCGCGACCCGCTTCGACGTGATCGGGGCGCATCTCTGGGTGTTGGTCGCCGCCAGGACCGCACCGCCAAAACCGCCGACGCTGACTGCGAAACTGATCGCGAGGATGGCGAAACGGATCTTCAGGCGTGCCAGCATGTGCAGACTCCGTCAAATGCTTCTTGTGGCTGCCAGCCCGGTATAACACCCCGATTGTGCCCCTTGGTCAACGATCGGTTCCCCGGATCGGTCCTTCGGCATGGCAACGGTGGCCTTGACGCGATTGGGCCTTACCCGCTGGACCCTGTCGGATCGCCGCGCCAGGATAGGCGAAACCATGTCGCGGGGCGGACGTCATGCCGAAACAGCCGAACATCGTGTTCATCATGGCCGACGACCTCGGCTATGCCGATGTTGGCTGCTATGGCCGGCCGGATCTGCGCACGCCGAACATCGACCGCATCGCCGCGCGTGGCGCGCGGCTGACGCAGGGCTACGCCAACTCCGCGGTGTGCTCCGCGACGCGGCTCGCGCTTATCACTGGCCGCTACCAGTACCGCCTGCCGCTGGGCCTGGAGGAGCCGCTGGCCGGCAAACTCGATGTCGGCCTGCCGCCAGAGCACCCCACGCTGGCGTCGCTGCTGCGCGCTGCCGGGTATCGCACCGCGCTGGTCGGCAAGTGGCACCTGGGCCTGTTGCCGAACTTCAGTCCGCTGAAAAGCGGTTATGAACGATTTTTCGGCATTCGCACGGGTACCGCCGATTATTATTCGCACCAGAACGCGCGTCAGCAGCACGACCTTTGGGAAGGCGACGAACCCGCCGTCATGAACGGTTATATGACCGATCTGCTGGGTGACCGCGCCGTTGCCACGATCGACGCCGCCGCCCGTGGTTCCCAGCCATTCCTGCTCAGCCTGCATTTCAACGCGCCGCATTGGCCGTGGGAGGCGCCGGGCGACCGCGCCGAATCCGATCGCCTGCGCGGCAGCAGCCTGCGGCATTATGACGGCGGCACGCAGCGGATCTATGACCGCATGGTCGAGGCGATGGACCTGCAGATCGGCCGCGTACTCCAGGCGCTGGACGCGCATGGACTGTCGGACAATACGATCGTGGTCTTCACCAGCGACAACGGCGGCGAGCGCTTTTCCGATACCTGGCCGTTCACCGGCATCAAGACCGAGCTGCTCGAGGGCGGCCTGCGCGTGCCGACGCTGATCTGCTGGCCGGCGCGCATCCCGGCGGGGCAGGTCAACGTGCAGGTGGCGATCACCATGGATTGGTTCCCGACGCTGCTGGACGCGGCCGGCGTCGCGTCCCATCCGGACTTTCCGCCGGACGGCATCAGCCTGCTGCCGATGCTGACAGGCGAGGCCGCACCGAGAACGCGCACGTTGTTCTGGCGCTACAAGACCAACGCACAGCGCGCGATGCGCGACGGCGATTTCAAATACCTGAAAATCCGCGACAACACCTTCTTGTTCAACGTCGCCGACGATCCGCGCGAGCGTGCCAACCTGCAGGCTCGCCGCCGTGATGTGGCCGAACGCATGGTGGCAGCATGGCACGCATGGAACGCCACGATGCTGCCGGAGATTCCGGACAGTTTCTCGGAAACGTATACGGCGGCGCAACTCGCCGACCACATCGGGCTGGTGTAGGGAAGGATGGTGCCGCGAAGGAGGTCCGGATGAAACTCTGGTACCAGAGCATGTCCCGCCAGACCGAATGGGGCGGCTATCCGCCGGTCCTGCGCGAAATCCTCGACCGCGTGAAGGACCCGGACACAGACATCCATGTCGCCGGCATCACCGAGATCGGCGGCGTTGGCGACCAGTTCCGCTACCTGGAATACCTGGAAACCGGCGAGGTGCTGAAGAATGTCGGCCGCGCGGTGCGAGAGGGCTACGATGCGTTCCTGATCGGCAACATCGCCGATCCAGGCCTGCGCTGGGGGAGTGTCCAGAAACTGGTGGGATCACGCGGCGATTGCGACAGCTGCATCTGGACGGCCGACGGGTTCGAACCGTTGACCGAAGCCGGAACCAAGTGTCCCGTTGTAAACTGCGCAACGGACTTGCAGCACCAGGTCGGCACCTCGCCGGGACCAACGCATCTGCTGCGACTTGTTCATTCGGCGATTGACCAGGAAATTCGCCGTACCCTCCGTCACCGCAGTCCCGACGCGCATGCCGGCGCGGTATCGAGCGGCGTAGTTGACCAGCCGGGCGCTCTGGCTGCGGAGATATTTGTCGATCTCGTGAAGCGCATGCCACAGTTTTCGGGATGCCACGCCTCGGGTTCGATGACCGACATCACCCTTGTAGCGATGCATGACCTTGCGGATGC
>Ga0335075_10001351_pt1 | contig 40656 bp, 35 predicted proteins | sample Lox_Sample_24_FD_206723 | JGI IMG/M metagenome (GOLD analysis project Ga0335075, IMG submission 206723) | Soil microbial communities from Loxahatchee National Wildlife Refuge, Florida, United States - Lox_Sample_2.4 | ecosystem: Environmental > Terrestrial > Soil > Wetlands | place: USA...
TCCGGCAGGAGAAAACAAAGCTCAAAAAGGCCAAGTCTCCCTGGTGGAATGCCTGCCCGGTTGCCATGAAGGCGCGGGGAAACCGGATCGGCGCAATCACCGATCTAAAGACCTCATGCCTAGCCTCGGGACGGCCAGACCTGGCCTACAAGCTCGTGGAGCAACTGCAGAACGCGCTCGATTCCTTAAAACATCGGGTCGAGATCGATGAGTCCGTGATCAGTGAGATCAGGAAGGAGGTAGCGCCGGCGCCCTGGCTCCGCTATAAGCGCGAGCGCAGAGTATCGGATCTGCCGGTCCATCTTGAGGTCGCGGAACCGAGAATCTCTCCCGGCGACATCGGCGTCTTCGGGTACTAATCCCATCGAGACGCCTAAAACAACGCTGGATGAGTGAGTCGATCTGTTTTCAACAGTCGACGGTTCTAATCGCGATGTCTAGAACTGTAGCCATCATCTCGATCAAGAAGGCCGCAAATTTTTCAACAGATCAATCTCAAGACAGCCGACAGTGAAAGCGAAGGGAAAGGGCCCGGGATCGTCGGTTCTATAAGCGCCGTCGAAGAATATGAAGGCGCGTGTTTGAGCTGGCCCGTCAAATTGAAACGATGGCTTCCATGGACCAGAGTGCCATCCACGATTCTCTGCCGTTTGAATTTGGACCGGCGTGCCCCACTCTGAGAGTTTTTTGGACGGATTCTCAGCTCTGCACCACCATAGCCCGCTCTCTGCCGGAGGAGCGTCTTTGCCCATCCAGACGCGCGCAAAGACCGCGTCGAATGCGCCATTGCCTTGACGCACACAAAAATCGAACATCTTCATCTCGGGGGGCGCAAACACTTCGTGTTTCGACCAACCGGTCCGGCCGTCCCGGCTTTCCGCATAGCCGTGAACAAGGTAATCATCATGATTAGAGCCGGCGACGAACCACATCTTCCATTTGTCGTCGTGGTAGATGAGGTTCGGCTCGTAGACACTTCCATGTTCCCACTCTTCATCAGCAATGAAGACAGGATCGGCCTGATCTACCCATTCCTCACCATTCCATTCGAGAAAGCCAATGGTGTATGGCCCCCAGAGATTCTCCGCTGCACCCGCATAATAGATGCGTTCCACCCACCTGCCTTCTCCTGGGTCCCATCCGCAGACATAGGATGGACAGTGCCGTCCACCCTTACCATCCCAGTTGCGACTCATGCTGCGATCTGCAAGCGGTTTCAGGTTTCCGTCTGCTTCGCGGGTCAGTATCCAGGGCTGAGCAGTGAGTGGAGCATCAGGAGGAAGCGAAGCGCTAAAGAGATCAGTTGGCCCGTACCCTTTGGCCTGACCCGCCAGGTACATCCACCACTGGTTCCCTCTCTTCACAACGCACGCATCGCTCAGTTCGGCGCCACCTGATCCTGTGGCAGGATCTCGAGGATCAAAGACCTTGGATTCGATCCCCAAAGCAATCTCTTTGCGACCAGTCGATGGGCTGTGGTGCTCATCGGACATCGAGCCGAACCTCCGGGATGAAAATCATTGTTCGTATGACGCACGAACAAGTAAATCGTATGATATACGAAGATGTCAAGAACTCAAAAACATGACCTGATTTGGCTGCGGCCTGAACCGCACGACCGCCGTCCACGGTTCAATCGTGAGCAGATCACTGTTGCGGTCCTAAAGATCGCCGACATCGAGGGGTTCGAGGCCGTCACAATGAAGCGGATCGCAGAGGAACTCGCCTGTGGCACAATGACGCTCTACTATTACGTGCGGACCAAGGCCGACATCGTGGCACTTATGCACGACGCGATCCTCGCTGAAATCCTGGTTCCTGAACTTCCGGCGGATTGGCGCGAGGCGGTGTGCGCGATTGCCCGGCGGACGCGTGACGTTCTGCTGGCGCACCCGTGGTCAGTCGTCTCGTTAGGCGAGGCGCAATTCGGGCCGAACGCGATGCGGCACGTAGAACAATCGCTGGCTGCGCTCGATGCGCTAGATCTTTGTCCTGCGGACAAGCTGGCCTTCTGGGGGGCTGTGGACGACTACGTTTTTGGTAGTGTTCTGCGCGCGGTGACATCGCTTTCGCGCATGGCCGCGAGCAAGAAGAACCCCACACTCCTCGCGGATGCGATGGCATTCACTGCACAACAACTTGCAACCAAGAGATTCCCGCGGCTCGCCACCTTCGGGCGGGAACGGCCCCTGCAGGACCAGTTCGCACACGGCATGAAGGCGAGCCAGCATAGGACCGCGGCCTTAGCTGCTCAATTCGAGCGGGGACTCGACGCGATCCTTGACGGACTGGTGCTAAGCATGAATCTCCGTTGATTCAGAACTGATTGATTCCTTAGATGCGAAATCTCTAGTGCACTCAGCGAGGACAGACAGATCCTCGAAAGTCGGCCAGTGTCCGCCGTTCTGTTTGGCATGATCCTGGGTCGACGGGAACTGCCCAACGCGCGTGTCCATCCTTGAAGCTGGAAGCTCCTAACTGACTCATTTTTGACAAATGCCACGAAGTGAGGTGTATTCATGCGGAATGTCGCGCGCCTGAAAATGGGCTACTACCCATTACCGGAGGCCGAGGGAGTGAAGCTTCGCTCCATGCTCTCCTTTGATGGACCGGCTTCGGTTATCGACCCTTGCGTTGGACAAGGAACTGCGCTGCATCTCGTTACGAGCGACGCACAGGTTCGGCGCTATGGTGTCGAACTCGATGCCGAACGTGCGGGAATTGCGAGCGCCAGCGGCATCGAGACCATCCAGGGGAACGCTTTCGACGCTATTGCACGGCCCGAGTCATTCTCGCTCCTGTATCTGAACCCGCCCTATGATTCCGAAATCGGTTCCATTGCGAATCGAAGAATGGAGGCCGTGTTCCTGGAACATACCTACCGCTGGCTGGTGATGCAAGGCGTTCTCATCCTGGTCATCCCGTTCGAGCGATTGCATGACTGCGCCGGCATCCTTGCTTCCCACTTCACGCAGCTCGCCGTTCTTCGCATGACAGATGAGGAATCGGTCAAGTACCGGCAAATCGCGGTGCTTGGCCTTCGGCGCGATGTCAGAGGAGCGGCCGTTGAAAACAATAAACGGCAGCTTTTGAACGTTGGCTTGTATGGCAGCTTCCAAGGACTTCCCGAGCTGCAGCCAGGCGCATGCCCTCCGTATTCAGTCCCTCCATCTGGCGAGGCGGAGCTGAGCTATCGCGGCCTTCCCTATGACTTGTTGGAAGACTTGCTGCCGCAATCTGGTGCATGGAGACAGGCGGCACCGCTGTTGATGCCGCACGAGGACGTTGCGACGGGCCGGCCCATCACGCCGCTGCATGGAGGCCATGTCGGACTTCTGTGTACCGCCGGGTTGCTGAATGGCGTCTTCGGCCAGGGAGAAGACCGGCACATTGCCCGCTGGCGCTCGGTCAAGCATGTGACGACGTTTGTGGAACAGGACGGAGACACCGAGATCATCCACCACCGCGAACGGTGGGCCAATGAGTTGTACCTGGTGTACGCCGATGGCAGGACACTGAAACTCACTGAAACGCCGGCGAAGAAGGAGGGCGAAACCGATGGAGAATGCACACCTGCGGCTCGGGCTGCTTGAGTACCTGCGCATCACCGAAAAAGCCTCAACCCGCATTCGCCTGCGGGTCGATCGCTATATCGGGGAAGATCGGCAGGCGCATCTTCTGAGCGTCTTCGGCAATGACTCAGATGTCGGCGCGATCACTGCGGCTGTTCACGAGAAGGCCGCCTTTAGTCTGACCTTCCCCGACGGCACAACAAAGGACGTGACCCTCGGCGAACATGCCTCCTGCTACAAAGGAGCCGTGACTCTGCCGGGCCGGAAACATCCAGTGCGCCATCTGCTGGCGGTGTCGCAGGAACTCCATACGAATGGGAACGCGGGTCGAACGATCCTGTTGCGATACCGGCGCGAGGAGGCGTGGGCTACCCTGGTGAGTTTCCTGGGGCTGCCGGCCGATCCGACATGGGCAGACCACATCCTTGGGATCATTGAGGGCAAAAAGAAGATCGAGGAGATCGATGGCATCGGTTGCCAGCCGGTACTGATCTCCGCGACGACCGAGGAAGTGCTTGAGTGGATCGGGGATGGCCTGCGTTCGGGGAGACTCGCATTCCCGGCGAACGATGGGCCGATCGTCTGGCCGCGAATCGTGATTGCGACGATGTTGGGCCAGTGCGCAACGATTTGAAATGGTCCGAGCCCTCAATTCTTGCTGGAAAGCCCATAGGTGCCCGTTGGAAGAGGGTTTCACTCCACAGTTGGCACTGTACATGCAGTAGCCAGGCGTGTTGTTGACCGCGGCGCAAATATGGCCTAATATTTAGATGGTAATGGAGGGCCTATGCCACAGCCGGCACTGAAACTGAAGCAGGCCAGCGCGGTTCTGAAAGTTGAGCCGAAAGAGTTGCAAAACCTGGTGCAATTTGAAGTGGTCAAGCCGAAGTGGGTGGATGGCGCCTATCTCTTTGACAGAGAGACGCTTCTCACAGCGAAGGTTGCGTTGCGCCTGAAGGAGTCCCTGGGAACACGCGCCAATGTTCTCTCCAGGCTCATCGCCGTTTTTCGCGCTTCCGAAAAGAGGCTTCGCAAAGAAAACCCGGAGTACGTGGTCTTTACCTGCCGCTTTTCGGCTGCCGAGGAGCCGATCAAGCTGGGCGTTCCCTTTCGATCGCTCGGGGAGCAAATCGAGCAGGGTATGAGCCGGGCAGAACTCTACCGCGACCTGCCGCGCGGGCGGAAACGGCCCGGATGGAAGAAGGAGTTCCTCGATGCGCTTTCCGATGCGGCCCAGGACATAGTGGAGATTTCCGAAGAGGAAATCCAACGCACGATCCGCAGCTATCGCGCTGAAAGGCGCACTCCGGAGATCACCGTTGCAGCCGAGGTCTAAAAAGCGAAAGCAACGTGCAGTGGTGGACACGAACGTTGTTGTGGCGGGCATCTCCGGCTTCCGGAAACAATACGTTCCAGGCCGAGTTCCGAGCGCCGACCTACTTCACCGCTGGGCTGGTGAGGATCACTTTGTTTGGCTGTATTCGGAGGAAGTCCTTGCCGAGTATAAGGAAGTCCTGAAGCGATTGAACGTTCGATCTGCCGCAATCGGGACACTTATCAATATCATCCGAGAACTAGGTGAGCCTGTCGAGATCCGCTACTCGGACGAAATATCGCCCGACCCCAAGGACGATGCATTTTGTCTTTGCGCCGAGGCGGGACGGGCGGACATCATCTTCACACTGAACCCCAGGGACTTCCCGCAGGACCGGTTGAAGGCGAAGGTAATCGAGCCCCATCCCGCGCCGGGCCGTCATAGTCGCTGAGGCTTGCCCCAAGGCAGCGAATCATCTGACACCCGCCCGTCCTCCCCTTGAAAGACTCATCACATACAGCACTGACGAGGTTTCTCTATGGAGACGACCTTCCACTATCTGCGTCAATTTGGGCCCCTGCTCGCCGAACGCATCCTTGAAACCTATCCGCCATTGCAAAGCACGAAAGACCCTGTTGCGCCACGCATTGCGACACTTCTGCGGAAAGCTCTCCCTGCTCAAGCGCTCGCTATCACCGGCACCGCGAAGTACCTACGCATAGCAAAGGCGGCGCGGATCGTGGCCGAATGCGGAGCTGGAAAAAGCTACATGGCGTTGGGCACAATCCATGTGCTGGCGGATGGGCGCCCAAGTACGACGCTGGTGATGTGCCCATCGCACATTACACATAAGTGGGCGCGCGAGGTCCTGCTGACGATCCCGCGCGCCCGCGCCTTCCTCATCGAGGACATGCGCAATGGCGGCGATCCCGGCCGGCCGCACGGCATCTGCGAGGTGAAGCTGAGCAAAGGCAAGACAGTTTACGAGGGCAAGCGCCTCAGCCTGGCAGAGATGCGGCGCATGGGCCGCAAGGAATGGCGCAAGCGTTTTCCTGGACCGACTTTCTTCATCACGGGCAAGGACAAAGGCAAGCTAGGCTACTTCTGGGAGCACGTCTATCTCAAGGCAAAGTCCGGTCCGAATCTGGGCGGCCTCGTCAATCCGGATTCAGGGCTCGCGATTCTCGATTCCGAGATGCAGAAGCTGCCCCTGGACGGGTGTCACGCCGATTCGGAATCGCGCACGGACGCCAGCGCTATTGGATTCCCATCGGCAACACTAATCAGGTGCAAATCGATGGATTCTGCAAGCCCAATGAAAGAGTTGAGCTGGGCCAATTTCGCTATAACGGTTCCGACGGCGCCGAAAGCACGACCCTGGTCCTCCGGCCGTACGCGCTCAACGTGGTCTTGACGCCACTCAATATCCAACAGTCATCGAATTCATTTCTTCATTGGCACACAGAGATTGTTCCGACGGACACGGGCTACCAACTGGACTTACCTGACGGCTCACGCTGGCTCCCAATCGTTCGAAACATCGGCATACACTCCCACCTAATCGGTTTGCCCATCGAAATCCGTAGGTTCGCGGTCGGCGCCACGGCATCTATCGGACAGGGCCAGGGGGCTCAGATTGTTAGGGACGTTGAGTTTGTCAAAGGGACCGACGGGGACGATACGCCAGCAGCCATTGGTTTTGTCGCAGACTCCGATGGCATCGAGGTTAACTTCACTTATCCGGGACGGCTGTTCGAGATTGCGAGACGTGATAGCCGTCTCGTTTATGGATTGCGCGTCGCCCGTTTTCGACATCTCGTACAGCACAGTACAACTCTGAGCGGAATAGCAAACGATTTTCAAAGACAGTGGCTCGCACAAGCCTATTTATCTACGGTGACGGCAGAAGCGCTCAGGAATAAAAAGACACTCGAAGAAGTCGAGGCTACGGTTGCCGGCGAGCCGTCGATAGTTAGGATTCGCGAGGTGGTCGACACGATCCTCCAATGGAGCGACGATTCCGATGACTCGACGCAATCGCCGCCGTCCGGCCCCCCCGTGCGTGTCGCCGAGTTGTTGGCCATCCTGAGTCAGAACTCAGCCCGAGATGCCCTTCATCAAGCATCCAGAACTCTGTGGGAGGATCCGTCCGAGCAATGGGAATCCTGGTTGCGAGAGCGATTCAAGGCATCGCTGGGGGCGGCTCTCCTTGAGGCGGCTAGTTATCTGTGTCCCCATATCGATCCAGGTTCTCTCACGGTGGATCTCGAGGCACTTATCACTGAGCCTTCTTCATCTGCAACGAAACCTGCCCCGGACTCCGATCAGATATGGCTTACCGAGTCGAGTGTGGGTGGCGCCGGGTTCGTCGAAGACTTCATGCGGGAATACCAGAACGACCCACGGCGGTTTTTCCGTCTAGTCGACTCAGCTCTAGCGCCTTCAGATCTCGAAACCGTATCCGAAGACCTCCGCCGCCTGCTGGCGATCGTCACTTCCGGTACAAACGACGACCTCACGATTGCATTCCGGGCCATGAGGTCGACCACCACTCACAACGAAAACGTTCTGGCACTTAGGCGGCTTCGAACCGAACTGGCTCGTCGGAATATCCTGCCAACTCCAACCTTTATGGTTTCCCTAAATGCACGTTTGCTGAGGCCGGGATCAACCCGAGAGCTGGACGCTTTTCTAGCCGACGCGTTGCGGCTATGGGACGAAGCGGAGAGACGTCTTGGCATCGACATTGACGCCCGAGTTTTCGCGTTGGTGAAAAGCGAAGATGCGTCGCTCGATCAACTGTTCGGACAGCAAGGATGGATCCCGACCGGCGAAGCCGCAAGAACTTGGCGTTATAGCCTCCTTTCCGGAGCCTTGTGGCCGCGCGGTTCCCAGATTCGTACCGAAGCGCTCAAGATTTCGAATCCTTTTGAACGGTCAGTGGAGTGCGATCGACTGCTCGTTCTTACTGCTCTGGAGCCGCCCTCCAGACAAATACCACTCGAGAGCCCAGATTGGTTCGAAGAGATTTCACAAGTTCTCGTTCGAAACGGAACCGCTTCCCTTGTTCATAGCGACGACCGTGGCGATGCCGTGGCCTCGGCTTTATTGCGAATCGCAGCCGAGCCCATTGATTCCGAGACGCTATTGGTGTACGCACGACTAATCGGAATACGGAGAGAGGCCGGCCAATTGATCGTCGACCTTGAGCTCCCGGAGGCGATTCAATGATCCCGCCCCGCCAGTTCCTCCAAACAGCAACGGACGCACGCAACTCAGTTCGCGAACTCATCCAGACGATGTTTGCTGCGGAGTTGCTTTCTCCCAGCCGTTGCCTTTGGATCATCTCTCCTTGGCTCCGGGACGTGCCTGTATTGGACAACACCACTGGGAGTTTCTTGGCGTTATGCCCCGAATTTCCGATCACTGAGGTGAGATTGAGTCTAGTTCTGCAGGAACTTCTCACCCGCGGTACGCAAATCGTTATCGCTACCCGTCCTGACTTCGGGAACCGGCAGGTGCTTGACGGGTTGCGTACAGCAGGCTTCGAGGATGGGGTGATCTTCCGAGCTCGGATCGGTTGGCGGCATTCGCGAGCATCTACTCGTGGGGGGATTAACCACCAGCTATTCAGCAGTATAGACGAACCCTACATTTGACATCGGAAACAAATCTCGTAGCCCCATGCCCCAAAATGCCTTTTCAAATGCCTTTAGTAAGTAGGAGGCTCCTCTAAGCCTCCGCGGAAAGCCGCACGAGATTTCGAGACATCAGGGGTTTGACGGCGTCCTCGACGCGATGAATCGGATCGCGCTTCTGCAAGCGACGTGGGCCATGGCTTTCGCGTTGAGAGAGCGACTCCTCAAGAGGTTCCGCAGGCCCAATCACGTAGTTTGCCTTGGCAATCACCTGAGATCGGTCATCGAGGCGCATATGGCAACTCTCCCCAAATTGCCAGAGCGGTCCTGTGAGTGGAGCCCCGAAGCCATGGCCATGGCAGCTCAGGCCAAGGTGCTTTCAGGAAACAAACTCGAACAGCTTGTAATGCGCCTCCAGCGCCTTACCGGGCGTCCCAAGGAGGCGTGCTGGCGCTTGGTCATCCAGCACGGGATCAAGGGACGGAAGGATCACCGGCGATGGACAGAGTCAGAAATGGAGATCGTCCGGGAGGAACTGGTGAAGAGGTCGATTGAAGAGGTGGCGAAAAAAATCGATCGAACACCAAAGGCGATCCGCAACATGCTCAGGAGGACCCAACTCAGCCTGCGAGAGATCCGAAGCGACTTGTTCTCGGTAGAAAGTCTGGCCAGCGCGCTTCATGTTCGCAAGGCAGAGGTCGTCTTCTGGATTCAACAGAACTGGCTGCAGGCTTCAGTCGCCACTCACGGCAAGCGGCGTTTCTACATCATCACTCCTGAAGCGCTCAAGATCCTTTACAAGCACCATCACCGGGATCTCATGAATCGCGGCATTCGGAACCACGCGTTATTTGAGGCTTACGTTGAATACTGCTTCGTCCCCAAACACACGGTTGGGGAGCAACTGCTAGTCGTCCGGCGAGACAAACGTGAACGGGCGGCTTTCGCAGCTTTGGGTGACCAGGCTGCCGATAACGAAGAGGAGGACGATAGCGATGAGATCGATCCGGACATGGACGGGCGGTATCGTGTCGAGATGGCAGAGATGGGTAGTTCGGAGGGAGACCAGGGAAACGGAGAAGCTTGAGATCTGCCCGCATTGTGGTGTTTCGAATCCTTCGTCACGGATGTCGCTGCGCGAGATGGCAGTGATGGCCCTTTGCGGGAGCCTTTTGCTTTCGATCCTCATTTCGGCGTTCATTATCGCCGAACCCTGGTTGGAGGATGCAGGCCACAGATTCGTTGATCGGATGGTCTGGCACGAGCCGCTCGACAGCTGGAATCTATGAGTGGTTCGCTCACGGCATTGCGGTCGAGTCGTTCGTCGGTCATGCCGATCTGACCGCGCCTTTGACCTTCAAAATCTGCGCAAACGCGGAGGTATTAGCCTGGCAAATGCAGCCTCGCATTTCTTCTATTGATGTACTTTGCACCAACGCAAGCGGCAGAGGCCGTGAAGACGGCCTGCCCCAATAAAGATGATTTAAGCGCCTCGATGGAATTGGCCGGAGAACTCATCACTGCCGAAGCGGCCTTCGGGTGTCCGCGCCGCCCAAATTTGCGCTTGAGACGGGTGTTTGGGCTTGGACGCTATATCGGGCTGGTTGAAGGGCAAACAGGGATAAAACAAAGCAAAGCGTGAATTCTATTGTCTAGCGATCGACCATAGGTCGCTATTTATTTTGGACAATCTGGGACAGGTAGAAGCGCCGTTCCAAGAATAAGAGCACTTATCCCGATCCCGACTAGCGCAAGTAATAGCACACGGACCCTTCCTACTTTTTCCTCGATTCCGCGCAATCTTTCGTCTGTCATATCATCCTTCAAACAGACAGCCTCCGTTCTCTGGCAGGCACGCACAATAATCCAATAAATTATGTACGAGGCAATGACACATGGTAAGGCCCAGTACCATCTTTTCTGGATTATGCATGCGGCCCGTTCACTTTGCCCAATCAAGAGGCAGAGTCCGACACCTTGGACAATTGCGAACGCAGTAATGGCGTCGGCATACTTTTGCATCTGCCTACCAACCTCGATGCGGTCTAAACTCATCGAAACCCTCTATCACCTGGTTCGGTATTTGGCACAAGTCTACCATCATCGCCAAAAATGCTCCGCGAAGCCCCCTTTGCCCGACGGTTGGGGCGATTGCGCAGGCCAAATACACTTTCTGAGGGAAAATGCCGCCTAGGACGGTTCCGTCTAGGGGTTCCTGCCGCAGGGTTTCCCAAGCGCCTTCCCGGCGGAGATTTGGCTATTCCTGGGCTTATTAGGGTTCTTCGGAGCCGTTGCCGGTCGATTCCTCTGAGGCCTCGACGGGACCTACTGGCTGGTTCTCCTTGCCTTCTGAGGGCTGGCCTGTCTGTGTGTCTTCGCTCTGAGGTGCGGCCTGGGTTTCATGAGCCGTGGTCACTTCTTCGGCCGCCGGCGCTTTTCCTTTGCCGATCCCGCCGCCTAGGTTGCATGATAATCAGTCATCGTCGTCTTGTAGTGGTTTCATCGACCTTTACAATTTCCCGATTTTGGAAACCAACGACCGATTGTTCGCGGCGAGATCGCTGAAATATTTGGCCGTCTTCTCGCTGTTCGCTGACTGCTCTGCCTCAGTCTTCGCCTGACGAGTGTTGTGCGGAGCCGCATCGGCTCGCAAGACTACGTTCCAGTCCGCATTTCGTGTTTCTGCCTGTTTTCCTCCTTCTGACTTGCTTGTTCCAGGGCTATCGCACGGCCTTCAGGCGGTCGACGGGACTTTCCTAGCCCTCACAGCGCCTCCGAAGGGGCTGGTGACTGCGGAGTAGAGCTAATCCGCAGATTCCGAGTGGCAGTTTGCAATGTGGATGAGATCCTTGTTCGCTTGATACGGCAAATTTCGGCCCACTCGACGGTCAGCGCCGCGCTTTCAGCCGCCGCGATGAGGCGCGCAGAGTTTTCATTTGACACAGCTCTCTACAAGATGCTATACGCGAACAATAAGACCTTGGTTCTCAGACACCATCGAGCATGAGATTCCGTCTGTCGGCTGACAAAGACGGACAGTCGATGATGATCCTGCGTTCGATCGTGCGACATTTCTTTCCGCAATTTCCTCAGACATCGCAGAAATTCTGAAAGCAGTTATCGCGGTACGTTTACGGGATAGGTTCGCATTGCATGCTGCGCGAGCAGCAACTCTTCCAATGAAAGATTGAGGGCTGGGGCCTGTGGCGGCAAGCGGAGCAACATCACAGCAAGCATCTGCACTTGATTTAACCCGATCGGATGTCGACCCTGGGAATCCAGTGTTTCAGCTGATGCTCAACGATCTTCAGGCCAATATCCTGAAAGGTCACGGCCGAGCATTCGCATACCACATATTCTTGGAATTGCGACCCGCTCAAATAGCTGACGCGAAAGCTTGGCTCGCTAAGTTCGCGGCTGATCGCATCACCAGCGCGTGGAAACTCGAACAGGGTCGCCAACTGTTCAAGAAGACAGGTGCCGATGGTGGCGCGGTTTTTACCCTCTCCATCTCCGCCACTGGCTATGCCGCATTGGGATTCGATCGCGACCATCTGCCAAAAGAAATCGAGACTGCCGCCAATAGCATCGTCAAAGATCTGCCGGCCTTCCCAGATGGCGCTAAGGGGAAGAGCGCCAAGAAACTGGGCGACGATGTCAACGATTGGGAGCTTGCCTTTAGGCCGAAAGACGAGAAGGGCCAGGATAAAACCGTCGACATAATGATCCTGATTGCAGATGACCAGCCCGGTAAAGCCTCACAACTCGCTGACGACGTTGTTCAGGAAGTCACATCATTCAGTAAAGTGTGGCTGAATCAAAAGGGACATGTCTTGTATCGCGAGGCCGCACATTCTGGCCGTATTGGCATAGAGCACTTTGGCTATGCAGACGGTGTCAGCCAACCCTTGTATTTCAAGGACGAGATCGAAGGCCAGGTAAACAATACAAACTGGGATGACCGGGAACCTCTGAATCTGGTTTTGGTACCAGATCCCAATGGCCAAGACAACAACAGCTTTGGGAGTTTCCTTGTCTTCCGTAAGCTTGAGCAAAACGTTGCTGCCTTTGTGAAGGCCGAGGAAAATGCAATTCGCCCGATCCGGGATAATGACGGAATCGTTAATAAGGATATGTCGGGCGCAATGATGGTAGGCCGATTCCGCAACGGAAATCCGCTAGTCACGTCAGGCGGTTTAACCGGGAAAATTCGCCATGAATCACAAATAACCAACGACTTCGATTACAGCAACGATCCGCCTCCACAGCCCTCCGATGAGACGATGTACAGCTCCAAATGCCCATTCTTCGCGCACACTCGGGTTACAAACCCCCGAGCAGATATCACGGTAGTGCCTTCCACGTTCGTGCATTCAGTGAGGTTGACTCGACGTGCCATGCCGTATCAGGACGTGAGCAGGTTCGGAGCGGGCAAGGAAGATCAGTTGACTGTGACTAATGAGGAGCTGAGCTGCTGTCGTCCCGAGACCGGCGTTGGGCTCTTGTTCATGAGCTATCAGGCGCACATTGGCAAGCAGTTTGAATTCATTCAGAACAACTGGGCCAATCACGGCCACATTGCCGGAAGGAACATAGGGCAGGATGGCGTAATCGGGCAGTTATCGCCGTTGCCAGAAGGCCTTCCATTCAAGCCCACGGAACCTGATCTTCAGCCACGTAGACTGCCGACACAGTGGGGCCAGGCCGTAGATCCGGCTTCCCCGGAAATCAGTTTTGGCGGCTTCATTAAGAGCAAGGGCGCTGAGTACTTCTTCACGCCTTCCATCAGTTTCCTGAGGCTGCTTGGTGTGAGTTGATCTGCTTGAAAGCAGTCCAACCATATGACGCAACTGGTCGGGGGTTTGAACCATGCCGAAGACGATTTACTACAAGAAGAAGGAACTATTTGCGCACATGTTCTTCTTCCAACTCTGTGACACATCTCCTGAGTTAGTCAACGGGTTCATCGAGCTTTGCGAAAAATATCTCGGTCACCACCCCGGACAACGGCACTTCTCGATCGGGGTGCGCGCGCTCGAGATTCATCGCGACGTCAGCGGCACCAACTTCGAGGTATCGGTTCACATGATTTTCGACAACATCGACGCCTTCAACACATACTCCGAATCTCCGAAACACGAGGATTTCATCACCGAGTCGGCTGGCATGAGCCCGCAAAGAATTGTTTACGATTCTTATCTGGCACTCGAAATTCCGCCCGTTGGCGCGAGGCCGAAGGCGTAGGGCAGCCGCAAGTGGGTCACGAAACCCCGAATACAACAAAAACGCAATTATCTGAGATCGCTATGACAAATGCAGAAATCAACCGAGTGCGGCGTGATTTGACCGGCAAGATTTTCGGCCGAGTCCTGGACGCAGGAGATCAGGGATATTCCGACGCCCTGTCTATCGACAACGGCCGCGTTACTCTCAAGCCCTTTCTCGTGGTCAAGCCGGCCAACACTAAAGATGTTGCCGAGATCGTCCGGTACTGTCACAAGCACAAGATCCCGATGACCGCCAAAGCGGGCGGGCACAGTGCCGCCGGTTATTGTCTCAACGGCGAAGGGGTAGTGCTCGATCTCGGCGACATCAATCAGATCCGGTTGCTGAACGAAGACGGGAAGGAACTGAAAGACGCGACCAAGGTGGAAGAGGGAACGGTGTTGAGCGTCGGCGCCGGTACGCGCTGGATCAGCGCTTATGATTTCCTTCGCGACCGGCAAAGCCCATACACGGTAATCGGGGGAGGCTGTGCCGGCGTTGGCGTGGCTGGATTCACGTTGGGTGGAGGCTATAGCTTCATTTCGCGCTCCTACGGTTTGGGCTGCGACAACGTTAAAGGAGTGGAGTTCGTTTCCACCAGCGGCGAAGTGCATGAGCTGAACGACGATCTATTCCATAAGAAGAACAAGAAGCCCGACACCGAGAAGCGGGACCTATTTCGGGCGTTGCGTGGTGCCGGTGGCGGAAACTTTGGCGTAGTGACTCGAATTGATTTGCATCTGCGCAAGACGAACGTTCCCCGGCCGACCATGGGTCAGATAGATTTCCCGTTTTACCGCATCGGCGAAATCTTGCCGATCTATAACGAGTGGGTAAAAACGTTACCCGACGAGATGGCGGTCTACGGAATGATGCGGAATTTCCCTAACCAGCGACTCGGTGGAAATCTATCGTTGGGGCTTCGGTTTACGCCAGTCTTCAACGGATCATTTAGCGAAGCGGTCGACCTGCTCAAGCCGCTGTTGGCATTGAAGCCGAACGATATTGAGCTGTACACGATGACCCTTCCCGAGTGGGAGGATTTTGTCGGCACGAGCACGCAGGTTCGGGGGCATTCCGCGTACATCCGTTCGCTAGTGCTGGGGAAAGGCACATTGGATAAGGACGTGGTGAAGATCTGCCAGTACTACATGGGGCGCGCGGTGTCGACGGATTCGTACATCGTATGGACGCACACGGGCGGCGCTATCGGCAAATATGGTTCGGACACGTCCTCATATGCTCATCGCGACGGCGCTTTTACATTTGAACTCAAGTCGGAGTGGGATTCTTCGCAGCCCTCGCAAGCGCGCCCCAACATTGAGTGGGCTGTCGACTTCTTTGATGCGCTGGGCGAGCACGCGCAGGGCGCATATCTCAATTACATCGATCCGCTTCTGCAGGACTGGCAGAGGATGTACTACCGCGACGAGTACGACAAGCTCCTGGCCGTGCAAAAGCGGTGGAATGCGGATGGTTGGCTGGGGTTCCAGCAGTCGATCGGTTCCGGCTACCAGACAAAGCCGCGCAAAATTCCCCGCAACCCGAAAGACCAGGTCGATCTGAGTCCGCTCACGCAGACGAAAGGAGACGCGTAACGCTCATGCTGACCGCGCAGCAGATCAAAGAATGGCTGAAGCTCGAGCCCAATCCGCAGGAAGGCGGTTTTCTCGCCAGCGTCTACAATTCTACCCTCGTAGTGCCGGACGATTTGCTGCCCGGGCTTCCGCGAACTAGGGCCGGGCGCTCTCTCTGCGGATCGATCTATTACTTTCTCGAGGCCCCAGGGTGTTCAGTTATGCATCGTGTCACCGGCGATATGCTCTATCACTTCTATGCTGGCGATCCGGTGCAGATGCTCTTGCTGCACGAAGATGGAAGCGTGGAGGTCACGATATTCGGCAATAATCTCGCCCTCGGCCAAAACCCGATGAAAGTAATCACGGGTGGCACATGGCTGGGCTCCCGCTTAACCCCTGGCGGTGCGTGGGCGTTAATGGGCGTGAGCATGGCTCCTGGCTTTGACCCGGTGGATTACACAATTGGCGAGCGCAAGCAGCTGGTTGCCCAGTTTCCCGAGCAGGAACAATTGATCTCTCTCCTAACCCGAGATGAGGAGAAGAAATGAACAGACTCTTCTTAATGAGGCACGGTGGCAGTACCGGCAATGAAGACAATTCCTTCTATGCGCTGAACGATAGCGCGATTTGCCTGACAACGAACGGTATTCGGCAATGCCTAGCCACCGCGGCTGTGCTGTCAGGCGTGACACCGCGCTGGAACAAGCCGGGGGATTTCGCGGTTGAGGCCTATGTTTCGGAGTACACGCGGGCGCGGCAGACTGCCCGAATTGTGCTTGACCAAATGAACTTGCTTTCACTTGAACCGCGAATACAACCATTGCTTAACGAACGGAATTACGGGACCAAATACACAGAGACCATGGATAAAGATCCCGACTACGATGCCAACGACTCGGAAAGCGGGGTTAAAGCCCGGCAGCGCGTGATAGGTTTTCTCCGCGAAATTGATTCTGTCCTATATCGCGCCGATGTCATCGCATTTTCACATTTCGGCACGATTCGGGCGTTAGTCGCTAATCTCTTACAACTCTCCGATGCTTGCATGATGACGATTGACGTGGAGAATGGAGCAGCGTTCCTTTTTGAAAGAACATTTGACGTATCTAGGAAGCCACACTTCTCTCAACAACCTCTGCAGCCGCATGTGCTTGAAAAGAGCGCTTCCTATATCAAGTACGCCGACATCGCAAGCGGGTTGAAGGAGGCTTGATGCAACAGTTTATTCCTTACCCGGTGCCTCGTTACACGACGTATGACCTTAGGGAGTTAGCCGACAATAAGGGGCAAGATCAGGAACTTGATCAGTTTTCACAACTTTCGGCGGCATTGACGGGCTTTTCTGCAGCCGAACTTCAAGCAACCGGTTTACTACGCGCCTATTTTGACGAACTGGCGCTGGTTTTAGGGCATGCGATTCGGCAGAAGTATTTCGGAAGCGGCTTAGGCATCGAAGCCTTGTTGGCTGATCGGGTCTGGGGTCCGCTCACTCGAAATCTAATCCGAATGTGGTACCTCGGGCAATGGACGAAGCTGCCCGGAGGATGGGAGCGTAGCGAGCCCTTTAACCAAAATGAAACGAGTGGATTTGACGAGTTTGGTCGCAACGTCGACAGAATCATTTCGCCTCGTGCGTACACGGAAGGGCTAGCGTGGAAAGCAGCCGGCGTAAATCCCATGGGCGCGAAAGAGCCAGGATTTGCGAGTTGGACGGAGCCTCCCAAATGAACACTCTACCCAGTCAGACGATTGAGAGCCGTTACGACGTAGTAGTGGTGGGAGGGGGTGTGATGGGCTGCGTTCTCGCCAAGGTCCTCGGCGAACTTGCCTACAAAAACGGCAGATCCATCTCGATTTTGATTTTAGAGGCTGGCACCGGAGGTTCCTCGCCCGAAGCAGCTCATCAGGCGTATCTGGATACGTACTATGGCGCGTTGAGAAAGACTCCCAATGCGCCGTATCCAAGTTCAGTCAATGCACCGTCACCTGAAGACATCGCTTCTTTAAAGGCGCCCGGTGATCGCTATTTCGTGCAGCGTGGAGAAGTCCCGTTCAGCAGCAATAATCTCCGAATTCTTGGGGGAACCACACATCATTGGATGGGAATCGCGCTCCGCATGCTGCCGGCCGACTTCGAGCTAAATACTCGCTATCAGCAAGGAGTAGATTGGCCATTCAAGTACAACGTGATCAAGCCCTACTATGAAAAGGCCGAATGGGAAATCGGTGTTGCCGGCAACGCAAAGGATCAGCTCAAGATCCACGGTGTAGGCCCGGAGGATTTTGGAAAGTATAGCTATCCCATGGAAGGAATTCCCATCAGCTACCTTGATCAGGTACTCTCCGAATCCATCGGGGACGATTACCGCTTTAAGATTGGCGATCTAGACTACCCGGTGGGCCTAGTGCCGATACCTCAAGCGCGAAATTCCGTTCCAGACGCGCATGCGGATGATCCGCGCGACTACATCGACGAATCAAGAATAGATAAACCCTATCAGCCAATAGGCGCTCCGGGGGCTCTTCTGACCGGCTCCGGCCAAAGGTGCGAGGGAAACGCTAGTTGCATACCGCTTTGCCCGTCAAGAGCAAAATACACGGCTTTGAAAAGCCTAGCGCTGCTTGAAGAGCTCTCTAAGGCGTCTGGCGTGTCGGTTACGGTTGTGACTAAAGCCGTAGCCTCGGATTTGGAAGTAGATTGCAATGGCAATGTAACCTGCGTCAATTATTTGCAATACGATGAACCGCAACTTCCATATGCAGTGCGTCGCCGCGCGGTCGGACGGCGCTTCGTGTTAGCTGGAAGCGCCATTGAGAACGCAAAGTTGTTGCTGGCGTCTCGAACCGAACATCTCACACAGGGCCTGGCGAATCGCAGCGGGTGTGTGGGCCGCCACTTAATGGACCACCCCTTCACGTTGGCCTGGGGTTTAATGAAAGAAAAACCGGTCGGCGCCTTCCGGGGGCCAGGAGTCACCTCAGACTTGCCGATGCGAGATGGCGAGTTCCGCCGGACGCAGGCAAGTTTTCGAACCGACGTGGGGAACTGGGGGTGGGTCCTCACGGATTCCTCACCGGGAAGAGATGTTGAGCGACTGATTGCACCCGATAGCTTTAACGATGATGTCCAGAAAGCGCTAGGGCTCGATGGTCCCGTTTATGGTGAGACACTTCGCCGTAAGTTGAAATCGCAGATTCAGAGACAAGTGACATTGGGTTTCCTGCTTGAACAGCTGCCCGAATACAGCAATCGCGTTTCGATTTGCAACGAACATCGCGATCCGCTTGGTCTGCACAAGCCAGTCCTGCACTATGACATCAGCAATTACACTCGCGCCGGAATGTCTTCGGCTTTCAAGTTAGCCAGACAGCTATTCGACAGGATCGGCGCTATTGACTTCACCAACCCTGCCACCGCACTCGGCACCGACCTCAAGTTTGAAGGAGAGGTCTTTCGATTCATTGGCGCGGGCCACATAGTGGGAACTCACCGGATGGGCTCCTCTCCAGATAACTCTGTCGTTGATCAATATCAGCAGTCGTGGGACCATCCGAATCTCTATATCGTCGGCTGCGGGAGCATGCCTACGGTCGGGACATCCAATCCGACTCTCACCGGTGTTGCGCTGTCAATTATGAGTGCGGAGCATATGTTCCACGGATTGGATCTGAGCGCAAAATGATTAATTCAAAGCTAAGTCGACTTCACGAATTGCTCCAAAATGCACTTGAACTGGAGTTATTCACCATTCCGCCGTACCTGACGGCACTGTACTCCATCAAAGACGGCGTCAAAGGAAGAAACAGTGACTCGGCCCAGATCATTCTGAGCGTAGTGCTGGAAGAGATGCTTCACGCGACGCTCGTCGCCAATGTCATGAATGCGGTTGGCGTAAAACCTCTTGTGAGTCCCGAGTTGAGTGAAGGGAGACTTAAGAAATGCAGTTACCCCAGCAGCATGCCTCACATCAGTAAGGACATCAATGTCTCGCTATCGCGTTTCTCAAGGGACGCCATTTTCGACTTCAGGAAGATTGAAGAACCCGAAAAACCGGAGGAGTGGCAAGAGTCGATCGAGAAGCAGCGGATTCATTCAATTGGCCATCTCTACCAAGTTGTCTTAGAACACTTGATTGCTCTGGCAAACGATCTTGGCGAGAAGAAGCTCTTTGTCGGAGAGGAGGACCTGCAAATTGACTTCGACAAGTATTATGGGGCGCACGGACGTGCAATTCGCGTCGGGAGTCTTGCGGATGCAATGGCCGCGGTATCGGAGGTGTCGCAAGAGGGCGAGGGACGTGTCCATGTCACAAATCTGACGGGGGACGAATTGCTTTTTCATCAACCCGGGGAAGTGGCGCATTATTACCGCTTCCAGGAGATTCTCGCCGAACACTTTTATGATCGTGGCAGTGATTTGACTCTTCGTCCTTCTGGCCCAAGGTTGCTCGTGGATTGGTCGGCAGTCTACAACATCAGGCCACCATCCGACGCCGATTCAACGCGTCCGGGTGGATTGGCTGCGCTTTTGAAATCTTTCGACGCCACATATACGGATCTCATGAAGGCCATTCATAAAGGATTCAATGGCGAACCCAAGGAACTGACTAGAGCAACACAGGTTATGAAGAAACTGAATTATGAAACAGTCGCTCTGATGCAGGTGGATGTAGGCAATGGCGAGACCTGTGGGCCACCTTTCTGGTTTGTTAAGGCGACGAGTTACGAGTGAACGGGGGAAACGTCAAACGCGGCCGGACGGGCGCATCCAAGTCTCACAAGAAAGACAGCAGAGGGCGAAATGCCGCCAGAGCAAAACTAAGGAGAGCGATGAACAGACTCGAGAAGCTCATTCCCAAGATCAAACGGAATCTGAAGAAGTTCAAGAAGTCGGGTGTTCTATTCGTCCGGCCGGGGTATCGCACAAAAAAGGGCTGGCCGACAAAGCAGCCGGCGATAGTCGCGGTTACCTCGCGAAGCGGAGCGAAACCGCAACTGCCCGCGCAGGTAGAAGGAGTTCCTGTGGAGAGCAGGCCTGCTACGGAACTGGAACAATTTAGCCACGACAAACCCGACTTGTACTCAAGACTCGCGGATCACCGGGCAGAACTGAGAGGAACAAGTCTTCTGCCGGAATTCAGCCCGGAAGCCGGTACAGTCAAAGGCGCGATTACTCCGAAGGTCGCTGCAGCGCATCAAACGAAGACACCGATACCTTACACGGCGCCGGATGTTCCCCTTTCGCCCGTGACGGGGAAGATCGCATTCACCTGCCACGTAAGCCCGGACGCAGGCTGGCAAATTCTGCAGGACTTTATTTCCGGGACAACGAAGCAATTGAAGGTCAGCATGTACGACTTTACGTCGAAGCATATTCTGGACCTCTTCAAAGCCAAGCTAAGCAACAAGAAAGTTCAACTCACCCTGGATGATCCTCCGGCAAATCCCGGCGAAGATCAACTTGATCCTCAGACCATTCATAGTCTGCAACAAGCGGTACGCACGTTTGGTTCAGCCTGGGCGTTGGTGCGATCCAGCCCAGAAGCCGACTCATGGATTTATCCGACCGCCTACCACATTAAGGTCATGGTCCGAGACGGCGATACTGTTTGGCTCTCGAGCGGGAATCTTAACAACTCCAACCAGCCAGATATGGACCCGTTTGCCGATCCTCAGGCCTCCGATCAAGCTACAGCGAAGGAGAGCGACCGCGATTGGCATGTCGTCATCAGTTCTCCTGCTCTCGCTAAAACGATGGAAGCGTACTTGGACAATGACTTCCAAGTAGCTACCCTTCACGCGGCTAATCTTTCGCCAACCCTGAAGCCGCCGAGGAATCCCCTGAAACGACCGTCGGTCATAGGAAGTTTTAATTTTGCCAGGCCACTTCCAATTAACGAGCAGGTGACCATTACCCCATTGTTGACTCCAGATCCGGGGGTCTACCAAGGGGCGATGCTGGAGTTGATCAATTCAGTGCAAGACTCGTTGTACATTCAACTTCAATACATTCACCCCACAAGTGATGTCACTTTGTCGAAGTTTACCGAACTGATCGACGCGGTGGCAGCGAAAATCAATGCGGGCAAGGACGTGAAAATCATTTTAAGTGAGTTCCAGAAGCTAAAGGGAGGGTTGGATGCCCTGCAGGCGGCGGGCATAAATCTTGATAACGTCAAGATACAGAATAACGTCCACAACAAAGGCTTCATATTCGATCACAAAACGGTCATTGTCTCCAGCATGAACTGGTCAGGTGAGGGTGTTCTTAGCAATCGCGATGCCGGGGTGATCATCGACAACGCCACGGCCGCCGCATACTTCGAGAAGATTTTCTTCGATGATTGGGAGAATCATGCAGAACAGTCCTAATCCTTGGATCGCGTATGTCAGATCCGTCAGAAAAGAAATAGGGGGATACCGTCAAAATGCAGGTCTCTCGCAGGAACCACAGTGCGAGGGGCTCTAATGGAGCGTATCGAGGAGAGTGCAACAAGCTTCAAGACAAAACGCACAGGAGGAAAAAATACGGCAACACCAATTGTATGGGCTGCGTTTCCAACTCCTCCAAGAGATGATTTTGGGCGACTTGCCAACTGTCCATCTCTTATTTGTAGTGCTCTGTCCTGAGCTGATGCGCTGTCGGTCAGTGGGTTAACGAGGATTCTCAAGTAAGGAGGCTCTGTGTCGAGCCGATTGCGATCGGAACTTGTGTGGCAGCCCCCGGAATCGCTTCTCTCTGCTGCTCAACCCCACGCAGTAGCGGTACCCGGTCTTGAGGCAGGGCGCGAACGGCCGGGGTTCGACATGCATCTAGTCGCGCGCGAACAAGCCATCCGGCTTCTCTGGATAGGTGCCGAGGTCGAGCATGCACTGATGGTGCAATATCTCTATGCGGCCTATTCGCTGAACCTCCACCAGGAAGACGAAGAGAAGAAGCGATCGGTACAGGGATGGAGAGGCACGATTCTCGAGATTGCCCGGGAGGAGATGGGACATCTCGCCACGGTCGAGAATCTTCTTACCCTCATTGGTGGTCCACTTCACTTCGATCGCGAAGATTTCCCCATCGCCGATCCTAGTCTGTGGCCGTTTCCCTTCGAGCTCGAACCGTTAACCAAGCTGTCCTTGGCCAAATATGTGCTCGCCGAAACTCCTTCAGAAAAGATTCTGGCCAAGCTGGGACTCAAGGACGAGATCAATGCCATCAAACGGTCCCTTGAAGTTGAGGGTGATCTGACCGTCCATCGCGTGGGGCTGATCTACGACAAGGTCAACCAGCTCTTCACCGCCAATCCCATGCCCGAAGGACCGAGTGTCCCACCTTACACCGATCAACATCCCTCGATTCGCACCGTCGATATCCAAGCCGCGAGTGAGAAGTATCAGGTGACGCCGGCATCGTGGGGACTCGGTTATCGCGATCTTCTGATCGAGACCGCCCACGACCGCGACTCTGCGCAGAAGGCCATTCAATTGGTCTCTGAGCAAGGAGAAGGGACCTCTGTCCCCGCCGACCTCGATAGCTCCCATTTCGGGAAGTTTCTCAAGATCTACCGCGAGTTTCCCGATGCCGGCTCCTGGAGACCTTCAAACGAAGTCGCCACCAATCCCGTGACCAAGCCGCATGTCCATGATCCGGCCCGAAAGATTAAGGGCAAGGCTAGCCCCTGGGCCGAGCTGAGCAATCTGCGCTATCAGATGCTCCTGCTCTATCTGCATCACTCCTTCCTCATCGAGAGGACTCAAGATTCCCGACCTCCCGGTCCACGAGGATCCTTGATCTCGTGGACCTTTGGCGAGATGTATAACCTCCGATCGCTGGCAGAGATTCTGATGACCATGGCGCTCGAGCCGGGATCCAGTCTGAAGGCGGGTCCGCCCTTTGAGATGCCGTACACGCTCGCGCTGCCGAGCCGCGAAGCGGACCGTTGGCGCGCGCACCGCGACTTGCTTCTCGCCTCGATTGCCTTGGTCACCGAAATCGGTCAGGCTCAGCCCGAGCGGTCTGGTTATCTCGGCGCCCTTCTGGCTGCAGATCGATCCACACTGGCGCAAATCAATGCGCTGGTAGGAGAGTGAGTCATGGGAATCAAGAGCATCCGCATCTTTCCTCCGCTCGCTGTGGCGCGGCTTGGCTCCTCACCAATCCCGCTCGAGAACTACGAGCTTCAGATCGAAGACGCGATTGGTCCGCGCAAGATCGTTCCCGCCGAGACCCTTCTCGTCGATGAAGAGGGAAATCTGACCGAGTTCCATTCTCCCGGTACGGTGGCCTTTCGAGATGATCAAGGGTTGATTCATCCCGTGGCCCCTTTCTTTGAGGTTTGGGTCCAGTTGGAAGGCTCAGAAGATTGGGTGGCCCTGACCCAGTCGCTGCTTAAAGACCATGGCGCTAAGACCACGTCGGTGGTTTGGACTGTGCGCGTCGGAAACCATAAGATCTACCGGCGAACGGATGACCCCGACGATCAGATCGAGGCGACGACGGGCGGATTCAGTGATCATCGGCGGCATGAACTCCTGGGAGAATCAAAGCACTTCCTTCCCAACGAAAAGCTGCCTCTCGGTTTCGTTCAATACGTCAAGCCCAGCGATAGATACCCAGAGATCAGGCTGCGCTTCACTCCGGCCCATGGCAAGGTGTACGGATCGGTGTCCGATACCAAGGATCCGTTCGTGGTGAAACCTCTGTACGTTGGCAAATGGCGGGGATACTCCGAACCCGGCAATCCCAAAAATGACTACGCAGGCAGGCGCTTAACCAATCCGAGCCAGATCTACGCTGGCTATGACACGCCTAATCCCTCTGATCCTGACGATACCCTCCACGTTTCCTATGGATATGTCGATGATGAATGCGATGGACTGGTCGAGGTATCGCTCACCATAGGCGAAGCGACCTTCACCGCCCACGCTCGGGTTGCGGCAGGACCTCCGACCTTTGCTCCGGACAGCATGCCAATCCGCACAGTCGCCGACGAACTCGAACAGGCATTGCTCGGTCCCACGGCCACTGCGTCTGATGACGAGGTTGAAGATGTCAAAGACATCGTCCGTCGCGCGCTCGAAACCATCCGCCTCATGAACACCGCGCAGATGAACAAGGCGGCAGTCAAGACGCGTGGGGTTGGCATGGCCCGGATGGATAGCCTAGACTACGCCCGCGAATCCGAGCCGATCTTTGATCCCGAGGTAGCCGATTCACTGGCCATTCGTGCACGTCATGAGCGGGTTCTTTTGGCGCTTGAAAGCGGCTCTCTGGCTTGGTTTGCTCGGGTGTTGAGAGATTACGACAAGGTCGGCGACCTCACCGACGATGGTCGCAGGAAGATGCCGGGCATGATGCGCAATGCCGATGGCCGACATCTGGCACTGACGCGAAGACAGGTCTCGAAGGTCCGAGCGATCGCGGAGTACATCGCCTCAAGGGAGGCGATTCCCAGGCCGGCTCAAAAAGCCGCTCGGGTTCGCCCCATCAACGTCACCGCACAGCTGGCCTATCGTGCCCAGGGAAATCCGCCCAACAGTCAGCCTGACAGTGCCATCTCCAATGCCTATCCGGGTCTCGAAATGGACTTCCGCAACATCTGGCGAAAGATCTTCGAGGGGATCATCCTTCACGAGTCGCTGAACTTTGTTTTGGAAGTGGAACGGAGCGAGTTTACGTCATTGAAAGGCATGCGAATGCTGCGCGCGGCCGGAATCGAGCTAACTGCCCCGGTGACGGGACCGAACGCAGATGGGGTCGTCGGACCGTTGAAAGACACAAGCTTCTCCGAGGATCACATGGCTCTAGAATGGTCCAACGCTCTTGCCAACTTGATTCATCAGCACCAAGGGCAGGAGGTCGATTGCGATTTCGAAAGTCTCGATCATAAGAGCAAACAAACGGTGCGGCTCAGAGTGCGGCGCTTTTTTGACGAGGGTACAGCGGTCATCGCGCGCGATATCGCTGAGCCGGGGGCATTGACCCAGAGTCTTTGCGCGCCCTGGCAGAACGACTACCGAGAGTGCGCCTGCTTTTATTGGGCTGCCAACCGACCCGACTTTGTGAACGTGGAAGTTGGGTCCAACGGATCAGCTGCCGGCAACAACTGGATGCAAAGAGATCGCAATGCGAATACGCCCAAGGTGTATATCAACGACGATTGGCTGGATGATCGTCTCTATTCGCATACCGAGGTGATGCAGAACTGGGAGAAGCTGCTGCGCTTCATTATCGGTAATGAGGATGAACCTCCAATTCCATCATGACGCTCGTACAGATTGCTGGCACATTCCGGGAGACCGAGTATCCACAGGAGGATGTCCGCGCCTTCAAGGTGGATGGCGAGACCTATGTCCTGATTGTCGACGGCTCGCGGGTGTATGCAGTCGATGAGGAAACCGCCGCCCTACTGAGGGGCAGCTTTCGCCCCGAAGATCTCGAACTCCTCGGCCTTGAAAGTCACGGAGCGATCAGCGACGCTCCACCTCTCACGATGCCCATCCGCTCTCTCTCCTTGGCGGTGGCGGAAAAGTGCAACCTTGGATGCAGCTATTGCTACGCTCAACAAGGGAGCTTCGGGCATGAACCACGCAGCATGGAGTGCGACGTTGCGCTGAAGGCAGTCTCTCTTCTTTTTCAAGATGCGGAGCCCCGAGACAAGGTCAACCTGTCCTTCTTGGGAGGAGAACCGCTTCTCAACCGCTCGCTAATCCGAGAGTGCACGGAACTGGCCCACCGACTCGGCCAAGAGACTGGCATCGGAATCGGCTATTCGATCACCACCAATGGGACCTTGTTGACGATCGAAGATGGCGAGTTCTTCGAAAAGTATGGATTCGCGGTTACGGTGAGCCTGGATGGGGTGGGCGAGATCCACGATGCACTTCGTCCGTTTCGCGATAGTCATGGCTCCTACACAAGAATTGTCGCCAATGTTCGACCCTTGCTCGAAATGCAACGTCGGATGCAGGTCTCGGCGAGGGTCACCGTGACGCCCAAGAATCTCGAGCTTCGCGAGACGCTCGACGAGCTTCTAGGTCTAGGCTTTCATAGCGTGGGCTTCTCCCCCATGTTGCATGCGCCTTCCGGCAGCGAAGAGATGGCCGAGAGCGATCTCGACCAGATGCTCGCGCATATGATCGATTGCGGAGAGGAATTTGAGCGCCGTGCGTTACGCGGAGAACGGTATGCCTTCTCCAATCTCGCCACCGCGATCGAGCAGATTCACAAGGGAACCCATCGTCCCTACCCGTGCGGCGCGGGTGCCGGATATTTCGGCGTTTCCGCCGATGGCAGGCTTTACGCTTGCCATCGTTTTGTCGGTGACCCTGCGGCGTTGTTTGGCGATGTTCAACATGGACTGAAGCCTGCGGTGCAATCAGAATGGCTCCGCGCGCGGCATGTCCATGCACAGACTCCATGTTCGGGTTGTTGGGCTCGCTACCTCTGCGGTGGCGGGTGCCATCACGAGGTCATCCACCGCGGCCGGCCGGCCTGTGGGTATATTCGCGGTTGGCTTGATTTTGCTCTCAAAGTCTACGTGCGTCTGCGTAGAGATCGCCCGGAGTACTTTGCCTGATGTTCGACGTATGCATCTTGGGTGGTGGACCGTCCGGATTGGCGCTGGCCTTGCGGCTGGCGCAGCTCGGCCGCTCCGCCATGGTTGTCGAAAAGGCCTGCTCTCCGACTCGACGCCTGGGAGAATCGCTAACCAGCGGCGTTGCGCCATTGCTCGACGTTCTTCAAGTCCCGATTGAGTCCGCTGGCTTTTTCCATTCACCTCCCTCCAGGGTCTGGTGGGCCGGGGAGCTCAATGTCCAGCCGACACGAGCCGGATTGACAGTCGACCGCAGCGTCTTCGATTCGATCTTGTGGGAAGCGGCTGCGGCAGCCGGGGTCACGGTAAGAAGACCCGCCCGCGCATGGAAGTTTGAGAAGAGGGAACACTGGTCAATTGCGCTCGATACAGGCGAGGCCTTCGAGGCGCGATTCCTGGCCGATGCGAGCGGACGCGCGCGCATTCTTGGGGGGAGGAAGATAATTCTTGGGCGGCAGACCTTGGCCATGTATGCCTACTGGTCAAACCCTGATCCGGGCAACCGGGACACAGTGGTCGAGGCAGGAGGGTCTGAGTGGTACTGGGCCGCGTCCCTTCCGGACGGGAGCGTGAACGCGATCGTGTTCGTCGATCGCGAGGATGCGCGTCAAGAGCGATATCTAGAGCTCATTCGCAATTCGAAGTTTCTCTCCTCGTGGCTCGAAAAGGCATACTGCGGAGAAATTCATCTTTGCGATGCCACGCCCTTTCTCGATGAGACACCGGCGACGGCCGGCTCGATCAAAGTCGGGGATGCGGCTCTTTCTGTCGATCCACTCTCTTCGCAGGGAGTTCAAATCGCCTTGGGAACGGCCTTGCACGCAGCCGTGGTGATCAACACGATTCTCGATCGCCCCTGGGATAGAGAGCTAGCGCTCGAATTCTATCGGCGAAGGATTCACGCATCCGCCCAATTCCATGCCCGTGCCGCGGCGCAGTTATATCGCATTCAGGCGCAACATACGCCCACCCGATTTTGGCAGGTGCGCGCAACGGCTGGTCCGGTCGAACGACCAGCGAAGGGTGTCCAGCTCCCTTCGCTCGATGGTCTCGTCCAAACCTCTCCACGAGCTCGGTTCAGGACGATCGCAACGGTCGACGAAGCGTACGTTGTCGAATCAAGTGGCGTAGAGCTCGGCGACGAAATTTTCGCGCGATTGGGAGATCTGAGTATCGCAGCGCTGCTCAAGGAAGCGCGGCGACCGATCGTGGCCCGGGATCTGGTGAAGCAATGGAACGTCCAATTTTCGATTTCTTTTGCGTCACGAGTGTTTGAGTGGGCCTGGGACCGCTCACTGCTCGAAGCCGTGCCGTAAGCGGCGTTTCAGAAGGAGGTGTTCAAAGTCTTTCGTCGGCCAAACGCGTCTCCAATCCCGGATAGGTTTTCATAAGCAATCTTTCTTCAAGGAGGCGAAGTAAATATGGCAAAGGCTGTGGACAAGGTAATTCTGACCAATTCGAGCGCCATCCAGGCCAAGTACGGAGTATCAGGACTCAGAGCGGTTCAGGCAGCGGTCAAAGCTCTCATCACGGCAGACAAGGCGCGAGGGCTCGCTACCGAACTGATCTTGCTCGATGACCGCGCCGAAATGGCGCGATTCTCCGTTCCACCAGTTTCGGCCGCGAGCAATTCGAAGCAGAATAAAGACGCCGTCGACGCGATCTATCGCAAGCTCGCCCCCGACTATCTAATGCTCCTCGGTTCGATCGATGTCATTCCGCATCAGGACTTGAAGAATCCTCTCTACACAACTCCGAGGGGAAGCGATCCCGATCCAATAGCCTGGGGCGATCTGCCTTATGCGTGCGAGGCCCCCTACAGCCGCAATATCCATGACTTTGTCGGCCCGACCAGAGTTGTGGGCAGACTCCCGGATATTACTGGTGGGACCGATCCGGAATACCTTGTCAGCCTCCTCAAAACAGCTGCGGGATACAAGCCCGTCGGGCACCAAAACTTCATGGACTATTTCGCGGTGACCGCCGAGATTTGGGAGGCGTCGAGCAAGCTCTCGGTGACCAACACCTTCGGCGATGCCAAGAGCCTCGAGGACGTTCCGCCCCGTAACTACAAATGGAAGCCATCTCAGCTGAGCCGCCTCGCCCATTTCTTTAATTGTCATGGAGCGGATCGATCCTCTCAGTTCTATGGCCAGCCCGCCAGCGGAGCGAAAAAGTATCCTCCCTCGATGGATGCAGGCTACGTCCAGGGAAAGATCCATGAGGGCACGATCGTTGCAGCGGAATGCTGCTACGGTGGGCAGCTCTATGCTGTGACCCCAGCAGTCCCGCAAATGGGGCTGCTCAATACCTATTTGTCCGACAAAGCCTATGGGTTTTTCGCGAGTACGACCATCGCCTATGGCCCAGACAAGGGCAATGGGCAGGCGGACTATATCTGTCAGTTCTTCATGAAATCGGTTGCCACTGGCGCGTCGATCGGGCGGGCAGCACTCCAGGCGAGGCAGCAATTTGTCAAGACTGCCTCGCCGCCCGATCCCTCGGATATGAAGACCCTGGCCCAGTTCAATCTCTACGGAGACCCCTCCTTAACCCCCGTCATGGTGACCCAGGCGTACAAATCTCCGCTGGATCTGATGATTAAGGGAAATGCCGTCGGCAAGAGCAAGTTTGCGGCCGAGCGCAGTGAGAGGAAGGATCGCAGACGACAGCTCTTTACGACCGGCGTTCACATCGCCGAAACCGAGATCGTTCCCCGGCGAAAAGGGCGGGCGTCCAGCGCGGTGATCCGATCACTGCGTGGATCGGCGCGTAAGCTCGGCTGGGAGACAGGAGAGCTCTTGTCCTTTCGACTTCTCCCAGCAGTGCAATCGAAAGCCCGATTGCCGAAAAGTCTGTCCACTCCGAGGGAATTGCCGACAGCCTACCACGTGCTGTTTTCGTCGCCCCCCAAAGACGCGCATAATGAAGGCGAAGGCGGTGGAAGAGTCCACTCGATTGTGGCTCTGATCGGCAAAGAGATCGATGGCAAGGTGGTATCAGTCACCGAGATTCACAGTCGATGAGGGATTCTCTTTTCAAAAATGGATGCGTTCGTTGGCAAAGTGATCAAGGGCCCCTTCGCTAAGGACTCGAAGAGCGAACATGAAGCGGTCTACCTCGATACTGGCAATCGTTCCTACGTGCTGCGTCGGCAAGGCGGAAACCCGTTTCAAGACCCGCAACTCGAGAAGTTGGTGGGCAAGAAGGTCCGATGCGAAGGTGAGCTGTCGGGCTACACCTTAATCATGGTGAACTGTCAGGTTTTAAAAGATTTGCCTTGACCTGATCGGGCACTTCCACAAAGAGGGTGGATTTCTGTTTCCACTGTCCTAGAAGAGCCGGGATTGAACGCGCCGTGAAGTCTCTATAGAGGAACTTTGGTCAGTGCCAACTGTGAAGAGATTTGTGCACCTGCTCTTTCAAAATGGGTGATAATCGTGAGCATACCGATAGCAATCGGTGAAAAGGAGGGAAGTCAGAACGTCTGGTGTGAACTTGTTGGTGCGGCCATAAGTCCTTCATATTTCAGCGGTTGACAGATCAGCCTATGTGCTTTTGCTCTCAATGCCTTAGCGCAGCCTGTCCTCGGATGTGCTCCTGCTGGGCTTTTCAGGGTCGCAAAAAGCCGGAGCATTCGGCTGTTAACCGAAGGGTTGTAGGTTCGAGTCCTACCTGAGGAGCCAATAAATCAAGCACTTGCAACCACCCTTCCGATCGACTTCGCCGAACTTCGCCGAATTCCATTCAGACCTTTCAGATTTCTCCCCTTCAGGCCCAATTCTTTCTCCGGCATCTTCCAATCGCCGAGCACCGCTGACGTGCGCGAGTTTACCGCCGCGAGAACGCTCTCTTCGATCGTCTGAACGTAAACGTCGCCCGTCGTCTTGATGCTCGCGTGCCGCAGCATCCCCTGACCAGGTCTTCCGCAAAGTGCCGGAGAAGGTGAAGGAGATCCACTGAACATCTTCTGAATCGGAAGACAGCGAGCGGCCTTGATTGCAGCGATTCGACGTAGCACTTCCTTTGCGAATCGAGGCTGTGACACCCGCGAACCTATGGACTCTTGAGAAATCGGTGAGTGATTAGGCGATTTACCATCAATCCAACTACGTCACTTTCCGAAAAGCGCGTTTGCGGGGACTTATCGATAAGTCTTCGACAACCCAACTTACCGTTTATGCGAGAGAAAAAGGGTAGATGTTATTGGCGTTTTCAGGAATCAAATGAGTCGGATTTTAGGCCCATCCGTTGAAGGAGCGATTTGATTGCCCGCAACTTCCGGCTTCCCATAACTGTCCGGCGGTAGATGATGCCTCCGGGGACAACCAGTTTGATCTCGGTTCCGGATCGCGTCGAGGTATCAACCGTCAGTTTGGACATGATACGGTCAGCTCGTTCCCGCATTCCCTGCAAGCCGAAATGTCCTTCCTTACCCTCCCCAACGATGGCCGGGTCAATGCCTATGCCATTGTCACGCACACGCAGGATGAGATCCTCCGCGTAGGTGAGCTCCACTTGAAGGCGAGAGGCTTGCGAGTGGGTGCACGCGTTACGGATGGCCTCATACCCGATGCGGAAGACCTCATCGCGGACAATGGGGTGCATCTCGCTGACCTCGCCGGCCACGGAAAACGCGGCATGCATCACGCTTTGTATTCGACACTCTTCTATCGAACGCTGGAAGGCTTCTACGAGATCATTTGTCTCTGTGGTCGATGTGCGCAAGGAGTTCAGGGCCGCCCGGCCCTCCTCCGTTGCTCGCCCCAGCCAGTCCGATACCTGTTCCATGGCGGCCTGCATCCGAGCGGGATCCGGTGACTGCTTTAGCGCGGAATCGGCGACCAGCTTACTGCCCTGAATGGTCTGGATGAGAGTGTCGTGGAATTCTCGCGCGATGCGAGTGCGTTCTGCCAATCGTTCGTCGAAACGGACGGACATGGCGTTTGCAACCTGGCGGACGCGCATCCGATAAAGGGCCCACACAATAAGAAAGGCGACGGTTCCACAAAGGGATCGAAACCAGATTGTCTGGAACCAAGCCGGGGCGATACTGAATACCATCACCGTATCTTGCGCATTCCACTTCCCGCCCACATCACGCGCATTCAGGCGAAGACGATGCTTGCCCGGACCTAGGTTGGTATAGAACGCCTGGCGGCTGGTTCCAGCGTATTGCCAGCCCTTGTCTGTGCCCTCCAGTTCATATCGGCAGCGCACCCGTTCCGGGGCGGAAAGGTTCAGACCTGCAAAGTCGATTTCGAGACGTCCGGTGAGAGGAGGCAGGATCGGATCATCCTGCGAAGGGAACCGCCTGCCGTCTGCGATGACCGCGGTTATCACTGCCGGCGGAGGCGGGAAATGCCCAGGGATCCCGGCCGGATTCAGAGCGGCAATTCCCTTGGATGCAGCAAACCAAAGACCGCCCTTACTGTCTAATACCTCTGCCTGCCATCCGGTAACCTCGAATTTCCCAGGCAGCCCGTCGAGAGCATCGAAGAGCTGATAATGGACGCGATAGGTTGGGGACTCGATAAACTTGAGCAGTTCGCTGGGGTTGATGCGGATTACTCCGCGAGACGCACGAAGCCACAGGCTCCCGTCGGCAGTTTCCTCCATCCCCGTGATATTTCCGAATGTTGCAACGTCGGAAGGATACACGGCCCGCAATCGCTTTCCATCAGAAACCGCCAAGCCGGATGTTCCAGCAATCCAAATCTGTTGATCATGGCCTCGAATAACCGACGCATCGCCAACGGGCGAATTCTGCCCGGAAGCCACGGTTCGAATCCCGCCATCCTGAAGGTAGATGATTCTTCCTCCCTCATATCCAAACCAGACGCGTCCGCTATCATCGGTATAAGCCGCTGTTGGGCTCAATATTTTGATTTGAGCGGGAGTGTCAAAGCGGTACCAGGTATCGGCTTTGCGATAGAACAAACCCTCATGCCCCATGTCCATCCAAAGCGTACCCTGCCGGTCCATAGAAAGTTCGATCAGATGCAAGCGATGGGCATAGGAATCGGCAAGCCCTTCCGGCAACGGGAACCGGGTAAAGCGATCCTTCTGGGAACGTAGCAGCTCCTCTGAGGTAACCCACCAGGTCGCCCCGGTTGGGTCGCGGTAAGCGACCTCAAACGCGTTTAAATGCAACGACACTACTGCGTGGGGTAAAAGGGAGACATTGAATCCATGGACCCGTGCCAGATCGTTATCGCCCAGGATCCAGATGTCTCCATTTTCGGCCGGCACTAACGCGGCGTTATAGATTCCGGTTGGCGGCACGATCGGAATGAAACTGCTCTTTCGAAATCGGTCGAGCCCGCTCATCGTCCCGACCCAGATGTTGCCCTCCCTGTCTTGAAAAATGCACGAAGCCACGTTGTCGGTGAGGCCATTTTGAGCCGTGAAGCTCCCGAGGGAAGAACTGAATCTGCCGGGTTTGCCTCGCAGCGTTTCAGGAGAAGCGACGCGGCGTAGTCCGTCGCCCAAGGTTGTGATCCACAATTCACCGCTGCGTGCAAAGAGAATTCCTCGAGAGCCGACTCGGACTTCAGCTTCGTCGGGTGGCAGAGCTTTGGTGCCTAACGGGACTGGTCGAACCGACCTGGTTGTTTCGGCCATCCACAGCTTGCCGTTGGGCGCTTCCCGGACTTGCGCCACCGTGCCAACCTGAATCGGTAAGGCTTGAAATGTTCTGGCCCCTCTGGGCAAAAAGAAGAGGGCATCGTCGGTACCAACCCACAGAGTTCCCTTATGATCTACAAAGAGGGACTTGACAAAGCCACCCGGAAAATTCCAATTCTTTCCGACCTTAATCCAACGATCTCCTTCGAATCTTGCCAACCCGCCGCTGCCGCCCGCCCAGATTCTGCCCATGTTGTCCTGAGCTAAACACCACACCTGTGCACCTAGAACTTGCGTGGGGCTGGCGTAATTCACAACCCGGCCATGGCTCAGGAGGCTGACGCCGCCATCAAAGTAGCCGATCCAGAGATCGTTATTTGGAAGTGCCAATAAGGCATAGACTGCCCCGGAAGGAAGTGCTGGCCCGGAGGGGGGGGCGTAAAGATCGAAGTTGACGCCGTCGAACCGATAGAGCCCATTGCCGGCTCCGATCCACAGGAATCCGTCTGGCGTTTGTGCGAGAGCACGAATGTTTCCCGGTGCGCCGTCCTTTTCACCCCAGGCCGTGTGTACATATTGGGTGATAGTCCGCTCACGCGCGTAGGCGCGGGTAACCCCGCAGGAGAATATGCCGAGCAGGCAAATGGAAAGGGCTTGCCTGACTGCGACTGACCGAATCATCCATTCTAACTGTCGAAATGCGGACGCGATCAGAATACGGAGCTTCTGCAGGAGGCTGTGAAGGATTGAACCCATTTTCGTTGCTCTGTTGACGCTATCGCGCTACCTACTGGCCACAACACACCAAAATCCGTGGCCAGTTTTCTGCAGCTCTCAGTAGGGGAACCGACCTTAGATCTGCAAAATTCCGCGCCGCAGCCCGATGGTAACGGCATGCGTGCGATCGTTGGCCTGAAGTTTCTCCATCAGGTTTTTGATGTGAAAATTAACCGTGTTCTCTGAAATGGAGAGTTGATCGGCAATCTGTTTGTTGCGATAGCCGTCTCGAATCAGACGAAGGACCTCCAGTTCCCGAGCTGTCAGACTTTCCTCACCCAGATGCTCGGCTAGACGGGCCGCGACCTCGGGGGGGATATGCTTTCGGCCCGCGTGAACTGATCGAATTACGCCAAGCAGGTTTTCCATCGGCATGCTCTTCAGGATGTAAGCTGAGGCGCCGGCCCGCATGGCTCGCTGGATGTCAGCATCGCCATCGGAAGTCGTCAGCATGACGATGCGGGCCTGTGGGAACTCTCCGCGGATGGCGATCAAAATATCAGTGCCATTGGCTCCGGGAAGACGGAGATCCATCAACGTCACGTCGGGCCGGTGACGGCGAAACTCTGCGATGGCCTGCACTGCATTGGAAGCGTACGCCACCAGAGCCATATCCGGTTCACAGCCGATGATCGTTCGCAGCCCTTCGCGATAGACCGGGTGATCTTCCACGCAAAGGATCCGAATCGGATTGGCAGCGGCCATGGTAACCGGCTCCAGTCAAAAAACTTCGAGAGTATCTGAAATTCTAGCCGTTGCGGGCTTTTTAGAACAATCCCGCCCTCTTGATCCTACTGAAATTTGTAGTCCGGTCGCCACCACAACCTGTGTAGTGCAAAATCCGGGTCCCGTTCATAGTTGTCACAACCGATGAAAGCCAACGGGAATATGTCCTGGAGAAGCTATGAAAGCACGGCAATATCAAAAACCTTCACTGGGTCCGATCCGCGGGGGCACGGCATCGTCGGAGCTGCAACGGATGGAGTTCGCCCAACAGGAATTCCGGAAGGACCGCGTGAGGGTGCTTCGGCTGTGCACATTTCTTGACGAATCCGGAAAGATCACGATCGGTGAAGGCAGCGTTGCTCCGCATGCGAGGCTCAGAGAGCGAACTGTTTTGGACAAGCCATGGATCGCCACCAATACGTCAGTAAAAGGAGTTCAATCATGAACGATCAGTACCTCACCACACGCGTAGTCGCACCCACCGTGCAGCACATCGCCGCCCGAGACGATGAATTCGCATCGAGAACAGGAACAGGATCGCCTTTCTCACTTGCTGATCTTCACTCGACCCATTCGCGCCGCCTTTACAGGACGATCCTTGCAATCACCAAGAACCTTGACGATGCGGAGGACGCTCTGCAGGAGACGTTTTTGCGGGCCTGGCGGGCAATGCATACCTTCGAGGGCAGATCGACGGTCTACAGCTGGTTGACGCGTATCGCGATTAACACGGCTCTCGAGATGCTTCGCACGAGGCGTGCTCGTGGCGAGCAATCCATTGATTCGCAATTGGATAATGACGGGAACCTAGTCTGCCTTGAAGTCCGAGATCCGAATCCGGATCCTGAACAGCTCTACCATCTGCGCCAACGTCGTATGGGGCTCCAGAAGGCAATTAAAAAACTTGATCGTAGTCTGAGAGAACCAATTCAATTGCGGTTAATGAACGAGTCCTCGCTGAAGGAGATCGGCCGGACGCTGAACATCTCCGAAGGTGCTGTCAAGGTCCGCCTGCATCGTGCACGCTTACGCCTTTCCTCCGCCTGGGAAAATGCATGACATGGAATTGCGTGGCCAGGACCAATTGCGTACGCTCGTCTATCCGCTTCACACCCCGATGATCATTCGTAGTCCTTTGCGATAGACGAGTGATCTTCCACGCCAATCGCCTCCAGTCGAAAAGCTTCGGGGGTAGCTGTGAGTCCAGCCGTTTTTGGCTTTATGCAACAATCCCGCAATCTCGACCCTACTGAAATTTGTAGTGCGATCACCACCACAATTCGTGTCGTGCAATGTCCGGATTTCGGTCATTCTTGAAATCAACCTTGAACGCCAACGGCGACCCTGTTCTGGAGATATTATGCCCGTACAGCAAAATCAAAAACCTTCGCTGGATCCGATCTGTCAGAGCACCGCAAGTTCGGAGATGCAACAACCGGAGTTCGCTCAAGAGGAATGGCAGGGCCGATTGAGAAGTCTTGAACAGTGCATATGCGAGCTTCTCATCGAGAATCAGCGCCTGAGAATGTCTTTGAGGCCGACGGAGTCGCAGACAGACTTCGAACTTCAACGTTCTGTTGACCGCAAGAAGCCGGCACCAGGCGCACGGGACATACAGCAACAACAAGGAGAGCTCCTTATGAAAGTCTCGGTGTTTGACCGGCCTCACTCCACGCTTGCCTCCGGTCACCGGTACTAGAGCCTGAGAGGTTGGCAAGCCGGAGGAGGCACGACCATCTATGGCCTGACAGATGGAAGCGATTCCGTTGGTCGGGTACAGAGCCGCATGAAGAGTCTCCGTTTCAGGGGTCCGCCTTCCGGTTGCGAACTCCCAAGGCATGTCCTGGTTGAAGTTATTGTTAAAGATCCGATCCCGCCGAAAGGTCACATCGAACGCTGATACGAGAGGTTGATTATGCCAAGGAACATTGCAATTGACGGTCATTCGCATTCGCAGGAACTTGCCGTGAACAACGAGGAACAAAACAAACCCGAATTCTCGGAATCACCCCGCGAGAGCGGAACCCAGGGAAGGCATGACCCATCCCTCCAGTATCTGCAGCGAGAGATCACTCGTCTGCTTCTGCAGAACGAAACGATGCGGTTCGAACTATTCACAGTCCGTAAAATGATCGCATGCGTGGAGAAGACGGTATTTGCACCGTTGGCATGCGATCTTCGCGAGCGGCTTCCTACCTATGTGCTTCACGATCTTCGTGCGTTATGCCGATGCCGGAGGTTCTTACCTGAGCATTCGGCAGAGGCGCCAACTTCCGATAACCTGATCAACTTCAATGACAACCGGAAACTGCCTGTTGGGGCTCGGCGCATCAGCCTGCAGGGCGCGCATCCTGAAGATGGTCGTCTGGATAATTCGACAGCGCAGGACATCCGACCTTGATTTCCAACGCTATCCCCGCGGCGACAGACGCGCTCGTAAGGGATACTATTCAGAATCCACTATGTTGAGTTTCAACACGCGCTGGTTACGTGATCGCCAGCCATGGCTGGGTGAAGGACAGCGATTTCATCGGGTCGAGGTATGTGCTTCGGATTCGCGGGCGCCATCTTTGGAATCCGTCGAACTTTGGCATCTGCTTGATGCTGTTTCTCGCGGCGGCCTCGGTGGCCGGGTTAAGCATTCAGTGGGGCAACAATCTTGCGGCGGTTGCCGGCCAGCCGTAAATTGTCTCTTCCCCAACTTTCGGTGGAGGCGCCGAGGTTCTTCCCGCGGTTAATATCGTGGCATCCGGATCGGAGGTCCGCAGACCATGCCCCATATCGCCCTGCCCGAAGGCCAGCCGGGAATCCGCGGAGCGATGGCGTTCCGCCCGGAGACGGCCAAACCGCTCAACGACCTTGTCGAGGTCCTGCTGCGCGGTCCGAATTCAATGACTCCGGGCGAACGCGAACTGATCGCCACTTACGTCTCGTCGCTCAACGACTGTTATTACTGCCAGACGATTCACGGCGCAGTTGCGGCCGCTCACCTGAACGGGGACGAGGATCTGGTGAAAAGGGTCAAGGCGGATTTTCAGCATGCGGCCATTTCGGACAAGCTCAAGGCTCTGCTGGTCATTGCCGGCAAGGTGCAGCGCGGCGGCAGAAATGTAACCGCCGAGGATGTGGAGCACGCGCGCAGCCTGGGCGCGACGGATGTGGAGATCCACGATACCGTGCTGATTGCCGCCGCATTCTGCATGTACAACCGCTACGTCGACGGCCTTGGCACGACCCAGCCCCGCGACGAAGCCCTGTACAGGGAACGCGGCAAGCTGGTGGCCCGCGATGGATATGTAGCTGTCAGCAAGACCTATATTCCCGCCGCGACAGCACGCTAAGGAGATCGAGGTGCCTCATATTGCACTGCCGCAGGAACTGCCGGGTATCAGCAGCGGGTTTGCTTTTCGCCCGGAGACGGCGAAGCCGATGCGCGAGCTGGCGCACATCTTGCTCCACGAGCCCAACAGTCTCACGCCTGGCGAGCGGGAACTCATCGCAACGTATGTTTCCTCGGAGAACGACTGTTACTTCTGTCAGGCCAGCCATGGCGCGGCGGCCGCGTGCCACCTTGGCGGCGAAGAGATCGTGCAGCAGGTCAAGACCGATTTCCGTGCCGCCGCGGTGACTCCCAGGCTGAAGGCGCTGCTGGCCATTGCCGGTAAGGTGCGGCAGAGCGGCAAGCTGGTTTCCGCAGGTGACATCGAGCGGGCGCGAGCAGAGGGAGCCACGGATCTCGAGATTCACGACACAGTGCTGATCGCCGCCGCCTTCTGCATGTACAACCGCTATGTCGACGGGCTGGGCACGTGGCAGCCCAGCGACGCGAAGATGTATGCCGAAATGGGGCGGCATCTGGCCGAAGAGGGCTATCGAAAGCCGTCCCGCTAGGCCCTGGAACCGATGGCCGTCACAGTCATCGCGAGCTCGAGCTGTCCTCGCTCCTCCGCCATGGTGGGTATCCAAACGTTCGGATTGCTCCTTTGTGCATCCACCGTTAGTTTGGCCTCAGTTCCCATCTACGGACCGAAGACAAGCTCCGCCGCCGGTCGATAGTGTTCCAACGATGACGTTGGCGGACCCTGTGGGGCTCCATCATTCGCCAGGATTCCCCGGTCCCGGATCCCCTCCGGCTACGACAACTGAACGGAGTTTGCCCGATGAGTCAGCACGTTATAGCGCGCCTCTGCGCCGGGATCGCCCTTGCCGCGCTCCTTGCCGGCGGAGCCGGCGCTCAGGTTCCCACAGGAAGCATCAACGGGAGGGTGACAGACCCGCAAGCCGCCGTCATTGCCGGAGCGCACGTAACGGCGAAGAGCACGGAGGAGGGCATCAGCCGCGACACTGTCACCAACAGAGAAGGTCTCTACTCGTTGGTCGATCTTCCTACGGGAGTCTACGACGTGCAGGTGAGGCAGCAGGGCTTCTCGATCACTGAATTCCAGCATGTGCTGGTGCAGGCTGGCCAGGCCGTGACGATGAATGCCCAGCTCAGGATTGCCGCCGCGGGCACCACGGTCAGGGTCAACGCATCACCTGAATCCGTGAACCTGACGCAGTCGATGATTCAAGGCCAAATCACAGGAAAGACGATCCAGAGCATTCCGCTGAACGGGCGCAATTTTCTGGAACTGGCATACCTGGTTCCGGGGAACCGGCCGGCGCCGACCTTCGATCCAACCAAGACCAACACTCTGGAAGTAAGCTCCGCGGGAGGCGTTGGACGCGGCGGCAATATAACCGTGGACGGCGGCGACAACAACGACGAGGTCGTGGGCGGAACGCTGGCGAATTTTCCGGAGGATTCGATTCAGGAGTTCCAGATTGCGACGGGACGCTTTACGGCGGAGGTAGGGCGTTCCGGGAACAGCATTATCAATATCGTTACCAAATCAGGAACCAATCAGTATCATGGGTCGCTCTTCCTCTTCGAGCGCAACCGGAACCTTCAGGCGCTTCCGGCGACCTTCGACCGAAGCCTGCCGACGCCGCCCTTCGACCGGGAACAGATGGGTGGTTCGCTGGGCGGGCCGATCCGGAAGGACCATGCGTGGTGGTTCTCATCCTTCGAGTTTCGCAATCAGAACGCGGCCCTGCAGACGGGGAAACGCGAATTCTCGACAGACACCATTCTGAATACCTCGGCTCCGGCGCCGCTGCGCGAGCCGCTGTGGTCAACGCGATTCGACGTGCAGCTCTCGCCAAAGAACAGCCTGATGGCGCGCTACTCCTTCGATCGCTCCACGGATACCGCGGAGGCTACTCCCTCGGAGACGACGCCGGCCTTCACGGCGGCGGAGCGGCAGAATTCGCTCAACCGGTTCAACTCAGTGCTGACGCGGCTCACGTCGATCCTTAGCCCGACGCGCGTCAACACGCTGCTGTTTCACTATGACAATTTCTATAACGATATCCCGCCGTTCCCGGGCGCGACCGCTGCTACCGATCCGCCGCTGGGTCTGACGAACGAGTTGATCTTTCCCGATCTTGCCGATGGACCGAATTTCAACCTGCCGCAGTCCACAACCCTTAACCGGGCTCAGGTCAGCGACTCCTTCGCCTGGAGTC
>Ga0335075_10001352_pt1 | contig 40656 bp, 30 predicted proteins | sample Lox_Sample_24_FD_206723 | JGI IMG/M metagenome (GOLD analysis project Ga0335075, IMG submission 206723) | Soil microbial communities from Loxahatchee National Wildlife Refuge, Florida, United States - Lox_Sample_2.4 | ecosystem: Environmental > Terrestrial > Soil > Wetlands | place: USA...
AGGTCACGCACTCGACTAGCGAGGGCCCGCCTCCAGATCGCGCCCGTTCGATTGCCTCAGCAAGCGCCGTGTACGTCTCATCGGGATCGTTGCCGTTCACCCGCAGCCCGGGAATGTCATAGGCCCGGGCACGGTCAGCCACCCGCGCTACCTTCATCGACCTGGAGACCGGGGTCTTCTCGCCGTAGAGGTTGTTCTGGCACACGAATATGACCGGCAGGTTCCACAAGGACGCGAGGTTCATCGCTTCGTGGAAGGAGCCAGTGTTCGAGGCACCGTCACCGAAGCACACCGCCGTCACCCGGTCCGCGTCCTCAAGCTGAGCGGAGAGTGCCAGCCCGGCAGCAATCGGGAGACCGCTGCCAACGATGCCGGTCGAGAGCATCGCGCCGACCTCGGGTTGGGACAAGCTCAGAATGTGGCTCTTGCCGCGTCCTGCGCCAATGTCCTTGCCCAGAACGCCACCCAAGAGATCCACAAGCGGGCCGCCCTTGGCGATATGGTCGTGGAGCCCTCGATAGGTCGTTACCAGCTGGTCAGTCGGCTGCAGGGCCACGCCGAGCGCCGCGGCGATCGCCTCCTGGCCCCGGTGTGAGTAGTAGATAGCCACGACCTCGCCGCTGCGGATCGCGCTCGTCACCCGGTCATCGACGAGCTTCATCAGCGTCATCAGCTCGTATATCCGGCGCCGAACATCGGGGCCGGGTCGTCCCACTCCGCCATCTGGTACGGTTGTCATCGCCTTGCCTCCGCGCGATCTCGCAAGCTCTGATTTAGCAGTTCGTATGATGGATCGGCTTTGTCGCGACGGCCCTCGCTGATCAGTCCGACAGCCGTAAGTTCGGTCTTGAAATCGACAATGCACACGCGGTGATCGATCCCCCAGCGGTCATCGAGGCGCGACCACTCATCTAGATACCGGGCACGCACCTCGGTGTGAACGCCGGGGGTCTGGGCAGATGCTCCCCCGGCGGCCTGCGGTGCTGTCGCGAATGACTCCGTTGGCGAGCCAGTATCGGAGTTCCAGAAGCTGGCCGATACGCATGACTCCGTGACGGCTGACGTGCCATCCGGTGCCAGGCTGATGATGACGTTTGACATCTGGTGGCTATGACTCTCGAATGCCAGATGCAACTGCCACACCCATTCGACGAACTGTGCCCAGGCGCCCTCGAATCTGGGATACCGGACGGTTGCGCCTGAGTGAAAGACCTCGGCCATCAGGTCTTTGTCCATGCGATCGAGAGAGCGGCAGTAGATAGCCAGGACCTCGGTGATCTCCTGGCGCGCTTGCAGGCTCGAGATAGTGCTGCTCATCTGACGCCTCAGAAGCCGATGTTCTTGACCGGCGCGTCGATCAGCCCGCTCACTTCGGCGTGCGCCGGCACGAGCTGTCCATAGTCCATGCCGGCGAGATAACCATCGACCAGCCGCTGGTAGTTGCCGATCATGCCTTCGATGCGGTCGGAGAGGCGCATGAACTCGATCCCCCCGGCGTGCAGTCCGAGCTGCTGTTTCGGAAGATTGGCGAAGTCCTGCGCCGGCACCGGCGGCGTACGCGGATCGTCTCCCGTCATGGGCTCAGGTGTCAGCGGCTTCGGTGGTTCCTCGCCTTTCGCGTACCGGGCCAGCGACCAGATCTCGAACAGGCACTCTTCAGGGCCGAGCGGCCGGACCCGGTACGACACGGTGCTACTCAGGCCAGGCAGCAGGAAGAAATTGGGGAAGCAGTAGTGGACGCCACCGCCTATGCCCTGCCCCTGAAGGTCGTCGAGGTCGGGGACGTCAATCCCCGCGGCCCGGCTCCAAGCCACGATCTCCTCGTTGAGCCTCCTGCGCCACTCTGCTGCCCGCTCGCGGGGATCGTCCGGCAGTTCCATATTGCGGAGTTTCTCCGCGACCCAGATGTCCTTCTGGTGATAGACCCCGCGAATCCCGTCATTGTAGATGCGCATAAGGCTGAGCTGGTTCTCGATGAACTGCTCTCGTGTCATCCCCACCGTTGCGGCAGCCTGGGCTTCTTTAGTCGCCCGCCGCTCATTCGCGAAGAGCTTGTCGTCTGTGCTGTAGGTGGTCGTCAGCTTGCGCGCGCTGGCCGGCAGCAGCTGCGGGTGGGTCTGGCGTACGTGGTAGCCCTCCATGAATGCCTCCATGGCGAGTTTCCAGTTGACCGGCAGCCGGAACGACAGCCACCACTCCGTGCGCATTGAGTCCACGTGCCAGCGATCCATCGTGGATGCGAATGGCTCGATGCACTCGCGAAGGGGCGGAGCGTTGTCGTCAAAGTTGACGAACGCGCAGCCACCCCAGAGTTCCACGCGACACGGGCGGAGGTCCAGGTCCTTGTCGCTCCGGTTATGTGCCGAGAAAAGGTCCGGCTGATAGACGAAGGTGTTACCCCCATCCAGCCCGTAGCACCAGCCGTGGAAGGAGCAGACAAAGCCACTCGCCGCGCTCCCGCGGTCGGTGACCAGCTTGACGCCGCGGTGCCGACAGGAGTTGTAATAGGCCTTCACCGCGCCGGATGTAACCCGCACGACGATGACCGACCATCCGGCGTTCTCGTATTCCACGAAGTCGCCCGGTTCGGATATCTCCTCGAGCCGGCAGGCCATCTGCCAGGTCCGCGACCACAGGTGCTTGCGCTCGAGGTCGTAGAACTCCCGGTCGTAGTAGCGCTGGACCGGAACCTGGTCAGGAATGGTCATGGCGTACGGAACGGGACAGGAAGCGCGGTCAGCCAGCCGAGAATCGCCAGCCGGATGTGTCACAGTCACCGTTTGATCTCCGTCCTCTGACTCAGCTTGTCTCCGACGCGGGATCTGCCTGATCCCTCTCACAGTCGGGCGGGCAGGTCATCTCGGCGTGTCCCGCCAGCTGCGGCCGGCATAGAGGTCGGGCTCCTTGGGCAGCCCCAGGATCCGCTCGCCGACGATGTTGCGCATCATCTCGACCGTGCCGCCGCCGATACTTGCAGCACGAGTGCGCAGGAACGCCCACGATGTCTTGTCGTTCCACTCGTCGTCGGGCATCCAGGCAAGCCCGGCCGGCCCGGCAAGATCGACAGCGAGATCGTGCAGGCGTTTGGTGTGCTCATCGCGGAAGATCTTCGTAACTGCCGCGAACGAGCCGGTCTCCGGACCCCGGCCGCGGATCTCGGCCATCCGCCGGTTGGTGAACTCGAGAACCCGCTCATCGATGTAGGCCTGAACCAGGCGGTCGCGCAGCACCGGGTCGGCCACGGTGGGGTACCTGGCCAGCAGCGACTTCAGCGACCGCCCGACAACGACGGGATGGACGGCCGTTCCCGCGCCCGAGTTCGAGCCGCGCTCGCCACCGAGGACGTCCCGGATAACGCGCCAGCCCGCTCCCAGCGGGCCGAGCCGGTGCTCATCCGGGATGGCTGCCTCGTCCATGAACACCTGGTTAAACTCGGCATCGCCGGTCATCTGCCGAAGCGGCCTGACGGTGACCCCTTCGCCGTGCATATCAAGAATGAACATCGTGATCCCGTCGCGCTTGGCAGCGTCCGGATCAGTGCGGCAGGCGACGAGGCCCCAGCGCGCGAGGTGAGCAAAGCTGGTCCAGACTTTCTCCCCCGTGACCGTCCAGGTGTCCCCGTCGGGCACTGCCCGGGTCGCCAGGCTCGCGAGATCCGAGCCAGCGCCAGGCTCGCTCAGCAGCTGACACCAGAGTTCCGTCTGCTCACTGATCGGACGAAGAAAGCGCGCCTTCTGTGCGTCGGTCCCCCACTTCAGGATCGCCGACGCAGCATGGAACGACGCGTGGCTGAGCGGCCGCGGCACCTTGTACCTGGCAAGCACCGCGCGGACCGCGCGCGCAGCCGATACGTCGGCGCCATGCCCGCCATACTCCCCCGGCCAGGTCGGCACGAAGTAGCCGGTCTTGCCCAGCCGACGCCACCACTCCTCGACATCAACGGTCTCCCGCGCCTCAGCCAGCGCCCGGGCATCGTCAGAGTCGATCGCTCGCACCCAGGCTGAGGGCAACTCGGCGCGCAGCCACTCTTCTACTTGATCGGAAAGGTCACCGCCCTGCTGGGTCTCCGCAGTCACGCTTCAGACCTCTCGTTCCACTGGCGGGTCAGGCTGCGTCTAATTGGCGAGGGCTCAGGCAAGGTCGTTACCAAGAGTCGCAACTCAGTTACATGTTGACTAGGTTTTGGCTTTTGGATTTTAGATGACATAATTACCCTGGTCCCTAGCAGGTCAACTGTCAACCGGAATCAAACCTCCGAATCCGTAACTACTCAGGCCGTCACTGCTAGCCCGAGACGGTCGGCGATCAGCCGACGGTGATACGCGGGATCGCCGAACAAATGCTGTGAGGTCTTGGCGCGCTTGAAGTACAGGTGCGCGGGGTGCTCCCAGGTAAAGCCGATCCCCCCGTGGATCTGGATGTTCTCCGCGGCCGCGTGCAGATAGGCCTCCGAGCAGTAAGATTTCGCCAGAGAGGCCGCAACAGGAAGGTCGTCACTGTCGGCCGCTGCTGCCTGTGTTGCAAAGTAGGCGGCAGATTTGGCCGACTCAACCTTCAGCACCATGTCGGCACATTTATGCTTGATTGCCTGGAAACTACCGATGGGCCGACCGAACTGGACCCGGATCCTCGCGTACTCGACGGCCATGTCCAGTACCTTCTGGGCACCGCCTACCTGCTCTGCTGCAAGGGCCACGGCGGCTAGCTCAAGCATTCTGGAAAGGGCAGCCCAGCCCTGGCCGTCGGTGCCAATCAAGCGGGCCGGGACAGAGTTGAACACCAGCCTGGCCTGCTTCCGGGTCTGATCCATGGCTGACAGCGGAACGGCAGTGAGACCAGCTGCCCCGCGCTCCACCGCAAAGACAGAGACGCCGAGATCAGTGCGGGCCGCCACGAAGATCAGGTCCGCGACGTGTCCGTCTAGAACGAAGTACTTCTCGCCTGCGAGTGTCCAGTAATCCGCCGACCTAACTGCCGATAGCGCGATGCCTTGCTCGTCCCACCGACCTGACTCTTCCGCAAGCGCCACGGTCGCCACCGTCGACCCGCTCGCGATGCCGGGCAGGTAATCCTGCCGCGCGATATCGTCGTCCGTGCTCAGCAGCAAGCCCGCCGCCAGTACGACGGTAGCGAAGAACGGGGAGCAGAGCAGTGAGCGCCCCATTTCCTCGAGGACGACAGCGAGCTCGGCGAACGTGTAGCCCGAGCCACCGAACTCCTCGGGAATGATGAGCCCGTGCAAGCCGAGCTGGCCGGCCATCTGCCGCCAGACGGCGGGGTCATAGCCATCGTCTGTCTCCATGAGGCGCCGCACCTCAGACTCTGGCGACTTCTCCTCCAGGAAGAGCCGCACGGTCTCCCGGAGATCCTCCTGCTCTTCGCTGAAGCCCAGAGCCACCATGGCTTGATCTCCTGACAAGGTCAGTCCTGCCTCTCGAAGCTGTCGGGTTTACTATCCTGCCGCCGTGGCCCCCAGCGAGATTCTCGCGAGAAAGAGTCAATCTGCTATCAGCCGTCCGCCCTCTAGCCGTCGGCGAGAATCCCAGCGGTTCGGTGCTCAGTGAGTCCATCACGTTCGTGCGAAGCCGGGTAAGCCGCGAGGAACTGATTTGCCACCGCCCTCCGGAGATCGGACATAAGTCTCGAAGTAGTATCTATACCCCTTGAACGCGTAATTCCGGCCAGGATGGTCGGCCCAGTCAAACAGCGCCCACGCACCCTCGGCGTGATCGTTATCAAGAAACTCGATGTCGGGCATGTGACCCTGGTGGACGGTGATCCTGTCCTCCAGAGTAGAGGCGAGATAGTCGACCAAGTCGTCGGCGCTCTCCCATATCGCGGTGGTGGTCACCGGATCCCCCCTCGTCCATCACTTTCTCGCTAGGCAGGTGCGAAGGTGGCCGCGGAATCCCGGTCCCGGCATGGGTAGCGCGACGGCACAGTCGTCGACCGCTGGTTGTATGCCATCGGCTGCACCTCCTCTCTGCGGGTATCGGCGCAGGCCGGAGCCCGCGCCGTTCAAAAAAAATTTTAGATGTAAAATTCGGTTTGTCAAGAGTTGCTCTTGGCGCGATGACTGCTCATCGGAACACGTCCGGTACCCGATCGTTTAGATCGCCATCTCGTCGGCAGAGGCCGGCGACCAGGCTGAGAGGGGGACCCGCTCGCGGATCTTGCCGTCCGCCAGCGGCAGCCTGACGTCCGCCTCAGTCACGCACGTCTGCATGCCCGCCTGATTCGTGCCAGTCACCCTGACGCGCACCAGTGGCCCGGCTAGGTCATCGCTGACCTTGCCGATCACCTCGCCCGTGAGCCAGGTGGTATCGCCGAGGTAATTAAACCGCGTGACGCGAGATGTGATCCTGTAGACCTGCCCGGCGTCCCCGATCCAGTTGCTCACTAGCTGGCCGGCCCAGATCACGCGCATGAGCCCGTAGTCATAGGGTGCCGGGTGGCCCACCGCCTCGGCCTGCTTCTGATCCCAGTGGCATTTCTGCACCGCGTCCGGGATGCCGTGGTCATCACGACCGTAGAAACCCGGGACCCGCTGCCGGTTCAGATAAGCAGCCCTCAGCGCTCCGATTCCGAAGAGGTTGCCAAACCCCCACCCAACGTGAAAGCCGATGATGTCGGTGACGGTCAGCGGGCCTTTGACGATCCTCCCGAGGCCGTCGCCGACGGTCACGTCGTCGTGCCGCAGAAGCTCCCGGCCCCGAATGAACTCAGCCGCATACGCCGCGTCGATCTCGGCGATCTGCTCAGAGGTGTAGTCGCGCGAGTAGTTGTACCGGCCAGACGAGTCGGAGCGGACAGACTTGTCCCTGTCAGCGTAAATGAACTTCCGGTCGCAGATGGCCATGACTACGTCTGGCTCCTCGTCGAGCCGGTACACCTGCCGGAAGGTCAGATAGACGGCCAGCCCGCCGGCAAAGTTGCTGTCCTCCTTCACTCGCAAATCATGAAGGTGAGTCGTGGTGGTTGGCCGCATCCCGATGCGAAGCGGGCCGGCCAGCGTCCAGGAGTCCTCGGCCTGGTACTGGCCCACGCCGCGGAACGGGTCTCCGCCCGACATGGCCTCCTGCTCCTCCAGAGTCCAGGTGACAGCTTCGTGGACCCCGCAAGCACTCGCGAACAGGGGCGGACTGACGACTTCGCCCCAGACGCTTTCCCGCGCGTAGTCCTGCTCAAGCCACAGCGGATTTATATCGCCGTTACCCCGGGCAAAGTGGTGGATGCCGTCCACCGTGACCCACTCATTGTGCGGCCTACGTCTGCTGCGCTGCTTAATTCCAATACGGCGCTGCATGCGCTCGATGGACTCGTCGGTAAGACGGGCGGCAGTCTCGGCAGTTGACATAGGTTTCAGAACTCCAATCGGCCGGTGCACGGCACGTTGTCGCGGGACGCATACTGCATCTCCGAACCTCTGCGGCGAGCAGCTGTATAGGCAATTCGGAGAACCGCGGACATCGATCCGCGCCCGCGGCAGCGCTGACGCCGAAGCGCATCGGAGCGAACCCGGCAGCCAGGCACGGCTGCCGGATCTGCCAGCTGGCCGGCGACGGTCCTACGGGCGTCCGGCATGCGGGTCCTCCACCCGGGTCGAGATCAGTACGCTCCCGGCCGCTGCACCCTCCGGCCCGCCTGGACGTGGCGAGCAGCACATGAGCAAGGTCCGCCCATCGGATCCGCCGAGCATGCAGGCATAGGCATTCAAGCCGCCAAGTCCGCTTGGCAGGGTCAGCTCAGCGGCAACGCTGCCGGCCTCCTCGACGAGGACGAACCTCGATCCCGACGCGTCGGCATACCAGATGCGGCCATGAACGTCGAGCGTGCAGCCGTCTGGCTGTCCCGATACCTCAGCCCATACCCTCCGACGGCAAAGCCGGCCGTCTCCCTCGATCGAGAACGCGGTGTAGCGCCGCGCGAGCGTCTCGCCGACCACGAGCGTCTTCCCGTCCTCGGCTATCACCATGCCGTTCGGCGACAGCAGCCCCTCAGCCGCGACGGAGGTGTAGCCGTCAGGATCTACACGCGCCACCAGGCCTGCGGGCGGCAGTTCGCCGGGACGCAGCGTGTGAAACTCGGCCAGACCGAACCCGAGGATGGCCACGTAGGCGCACCCATCGCGACTAACCACCATGTCGCCGGCCAGACCTCTGCCGAAGCATGCGAGGGAAGCGTATTCAGCCACCTTGCCGTCTGGATCCACCTGCGCCAGCGCACGCCGGTCCCGAAGGACTACCAGCAATGATCCGCTGGGGAGCCAGTCCGAACCCGAGATGTACTGCCGAAGCTGCGCGAAGTCCCGCAGGTCGCTGCCATCCTCAGCGACACTGACCACCGCTGATCGGAAGATGTCGCTGACGTACCAGCGCCCGTCGTGCCAGCGCGGGGACTCAAAGAATGTCCCGCCGCGGACGATCGTCTTGTACTGTCTAGTCATCGTCGGCCGGCAGCACCTGGCGATTGGCCCACCGCACGTTGGCCCGCCGACGGGCAATCCGCCAGCCCCGCTCGGTGCGAGCATAGAGGTCGTCATAGTCAGCAATTCGGTCAATGACCTCGACCTCGCCCGAGGTCGGCATGGGGGTGCAGGAAAGCACGCGCGCCTCGGCGTGACCGGATGCCACGTTGCCGTCGACGTCGAAAAATACATTCGACATCAGATGCTGGCTCGTCATCCCCTGCGCGTGCAACTGGGCGAGATGCTGCTTCATCTCATCGGGGCTGAGCAGCTTCTGCTTACCCTCGGTCGGGTAATCCAGCACGGCATCCTCAGTGAACAACCCGCTCCACATCTCCAGATCGTGATCGAGCGCACGGGCGTAACGAGCCGATAGCTCCAGGATTTCTAGCCGGTCGTCGGATTCGGACATGTCGCTGCTCCGTCCCGCTAGATTGTCGGCGCGGCGAACGGGCCGCGGATGAGTTGCCCCGGGTAAGCCCCGGTGTGCGCGCCATTTTCGTGCACCACGGTGCCCGCCACGACGGTCGCCCGGAAGCCGACTGCGCTCTGCTTCAGGCGGCGGGCACCGCCCGGAAGGTCGTACTCCAGCGTCGGCATTGCCGGGGCCACCACGGCGGGGTCGAATACGTTCAGGTCGGCGATATAACCCTCTCGCAGGAGACCGCGCTGCGGCAGGCCCCAGGCCAGGGCGGGAACGGAGGTGAGCATCCGGACTCCCTCCTCCAGCGTGAACACCTCTCGTTCCCGGACCCAGTAGCCGAGCAAATGCGTCTGGATAGATGAATCCATAATCTGGCTGACATGGGCACCTGAGTCGGACAGAGTCATGACCGACTTCGGATGCTTCATGATCGCAATGAGGTCGGCTTCGTCGAACGCGAAGAACGGCTGCACGAACATCTGCTCCAGGTTCGTCTCCACCGCCAGGCCGATGATCAGCTCGACCGGGTGCGTGCGGCGCTCGGTGGCCAGGTCTGAGATCGTCCGGTACGGCGGCATCACCCGGTCGTATGCATACATCAGGTCGTAGTCCGGCGGCCGCGGTCCAGCACCGACGGCTGCACCTCCGTAGCTCCAGTCGGTCGCGGAGGCCACGAGTTCCTCACGCACGGCCGGGTCTCGCAGGAGCGCAACCTGTTCCTCATGGGTGTGACTGCGCACGTCCTGCCAGCGGGGCAAGCGGTCGAAGGGCATGGTGGTCCGGAAGGACATGACCGAGGTCAGGCCCCGGCTGTGCGCTTGCGCGAACATGGTCCCGCCGTTTCTGGCGACGGACTCGATGCAGGCCAGCTCTTCCTCGAATCGCGGGCGGAAGGGCACTACGCCGAACGTTGCGGCAACGCCGGTGCGGGTCACCAGGCTCTGCAGCCCGCGCAGCGCTGTGCGCGCCTGATCGATGCCGGCCGACAGCGAGGGAAGCGTGATCTGGAGCATCCCCCGGCCCTGTGCACCCATCACCCCTGCTAGCGCCTCAATCTCATGCCACGAGGCGATGCGGGACGCGACGGGCCGACCGTCCGCAGTCATGTGCCCGGCGCTGCGGGAAGTGGAGAAGCCGACCGCACCGGCCTGCAAGGCCGCCCGGAGCTGGGCGGCCATAGTCTCCAGGTCCGCCTCGCCGGCCTCCTCCTCAAACGCGCGCTCACCCATTGCCCACGTGCGCAAGGCAGAATGGCCGATGTTAGCGACGTAGTTGATCCCTTTCGGTACCTCGGCCACGACCTCGAGGTACTCCGGGAACGTCTCCCATCGCCAGTCGACTCCCTCGGCCAGAGCTTCGCGGGAGATGTCCTCAGACCGCTCGATGGTGGCGATGACGAGCTCGTACTGGCCGCGGCGGGCGGGCGCGAGGGTGAAGCCGCAGTTGCCCATGACCACGGTCGTGACGCCGTGCCAGCATGAGCACGTTCCCAGCGGATCCCACATAACCTGGGCATCCATGTGCGTGTGGGCGTCGATGAACCCTGGCGTGACCGCGCAGCCTTCGGCGTCGATTTCCCTCTGGGCCGAGTCACTGACCTTTCCGACCGCCACGATTCGTTCGTCGCGCACCGCCACGTCGGCCCGGAACCGAGCACGCCCGGTCCCGTCTATAACCATGCCGCCGCGTATGACGAGGTCGTACGAGTGTCCCATTGCAGATCCTAAGCTGAGGTCCAGCAGCCGGGCTGGATTGGCAACCGTCATGAGGTCGATGGCCTCGTCGCTCACGCCCAGGGCGAGGAGGCCCGGGACTACGCAGAGCGGCAGGTAACCCGGCGACCACTCAGGTTCGCGCTGAGCCCGTTCCTGCGCGTCCTTAAACCAGAAGTCCGGCAGTGCGGACTCCTCTAGCAGCACTGCATCCACCGCGAGGACCATCTGGCCGGCGTAACCCTCCGCGGCGAGCTGGGCGATGACCGGCAGCCGCCACGCATACCGATGCGGATCCATGCAGAGGCTGACTCCCCGGTCGAGCATGCGGCGCAGGTAATCGAGATCGTCTGTCTCTCCGGCGTGGTGGATCGACACCCGGGTGAGATCGGCCCCGGCGCCGGCCAGGACATCACAGGCGGTCAGGCCCGTGCGGTACCGGGAGGAGGTGTGCACGATTACCAGTACGCCGGTACGCGCCTGCGTCCGCGCGGCGGCACGCAGGGCGAACTCGGCCATTGCAGGCACCCCCTCGGTCAGGATGCTGTCGGGTACCATGCCTTCGGGAAGCTCAAAGCCAATGGGCAGGTCGTAGTGGTTGCCGAGCCCCAGCGCGGTTTTGAACGCGCCCGCCCTGATCCCGGTGTCAGCGATGCCCTGCTCGATGTCGCGCACGAACAGGTCAACAGCACGGCCGAGCCCGGCAGCCTCGAAGTACGCGGATGACGCCGGGAACTTGCCCATCAGCCCGGTCGACACGACCACGTGCACGCCGGCTAGCCGGGCCGCTTCGGCCACGAAGGCCAGATCGCGGCCGAGCTCGGGCGGCGAGCAATCGACGATGGTGCGCAGCCCTGCATTTCGCGCCGCCGCCAGATCTCCTGCCGTGCGCTTGAGAGCCCGTTCCCGGCCACCTAGAAACGGAACATCAAGATGCGGAGCAGCCAGCGGCCGCTTGGCGAACAGGTCGCTCTTCTCGCGCTGCAGGGTGGCGATGCCGCGGCTCGGGAACATCATGACGTGCTCGTGCATCGACGTGAAGCCGAGGTCTCCAGCGTCGACAGGGCCTGCAGTGGTCTGGACTGGCATGCGCCTTACCGGCGTCCGTGGAGCGTCTCGGCGAGTTGGTAGCTCGGGTCGGCCGCACCCCGCTGCCCAGGCGGGAAGGCACTCGCCAGATCTGACTCAGTCACCTTGTCCTGCCGCTCGGTCCAGTCGAGCACGACGATCCGGTCCGAGATCCGCCATTCGCCGCCCAGCCGCTCGAACAGGTCGCAGTACCGGCCGCCGAGCGTCGTGCGGGCCGGCCCGGTGTCTGTGTCGCTGACCAGGTTCGCGGTGAAGACTGATTCGACGCTGGCGAGGTCTCCGTCAATGTCGATGAGGATGTTCCCGATCAGGTGCTGGACCGCACGGTAACCCTCGCGGCCAGCGACATAGGCGGCGAACTCCTCGGCCGGGCCGTCGAAGCTGCCATGGCGGTCCCGCGCTCCCGGGTGGTACACGCTGCGGAGCAGCGACTCGTCGCGCCGGTCGGCCCCGCGGCAGTACCGGTAAAGCACTTGCCGTATCTGTTCCCGGTCGGCGATTTCCTGTACGTCCACCTCAGGACGCTCCCTTTCGGTTACGGTCTGGCATGTCAGGAGGTCAGCTCGCCGGAAGTGACTCAAGGAGGATCTCGGCCGGCTGGAGCCGGACCTCCTGCGGAATGCGGCTGAACCATGCTTCGCCGACCGTCTTCGGAGCATCGGGCTCACCGATATACCGGGCGAATTTGTGGCCCTCGTAGGCCGCGGCAGCCCACGGGCGGACGGCCAGGGCGTCGCCCACGGTGTAGAGCCACTCCACCCGGCCCGACAGTTCCGCTGCCAGCGCGCTGACCGGTGTCCGGCCCGTGCACAGCACGACTCCCCCGACGTCCCGGATCGTTCGCCCCTCGTCGGTGTACACGTCGTACACCTCCACCTCCTGGTCGCCGATGCTGCGCACATAAGCAGAGGTCGTGAACTGAACTCCGGCCGTCCCGAGCCGGCGCATCACGAAACTGAACTCTTGCGTCCGCTCGATGCTGAACCCGACGGGAGCAAAGTTGGGCGTGATGTACTCGACCTCGGCGCCCGCCTCGGCCAGCAGCTCAGCTACGCCCAGACTGGCGTGCAGCCCTTCACCGTCAAGCAGGACAACCCGGCCGGCCGGACGCTTGCCGCCGAGCAGGATCTCCTCGGGCCGGCAGACGAACTCTCGCTCGTACCCGGGGATCTCGACGTCACGGAAGCCGCTGTGGCCGCTTTCGCTGTACCGGGAACCGGTCGCCACGATCGCGGCGTCCGGCCGCAGGGCCAGGACAGCGTCAGCGGTCGCGGTCACTCCGCACCGCACGTTCACGCCGAGCCGTTCGAGCTCTCGCTGCCACCAGTCGATCGCCGTGAAGTACCAGGAGCGGCCGGGCAGGCTCGCCCACAGTGCCAAGCCGCCACCGAGGTCCTGGCGTTCCTCGAGCAAGATCACGTCGTGCCCGCGCAGGGCGCTGACCCGAGCTGCTTCCAGGCCGGCCGGCCCGCCGCCGATCACCGCCACGTTCGAGCGCCTGGGCGCCGGAGTGAAGCTGTTGGTCCCCCAGAGACGCTCCCGGTAGCTGGCGGGATTGATGGCGCAGCCCGCGGCACCGCGCGGGGTAGCGTCCAGGCACCAGTTGCAGGCAATGCAGGTCCGGCTTCGCTGTTCATTGCCCTCATATGCGTTCTTGACCAGTTCCGGTTCGGCAATCAAGGCTCGGGCCGCGCCGACCATGTCGCACACTCCGGCGGCGATGGCCGTCTCGCCGTCAGCAATGGACGTCAGGCGACCGAGCACGCTGAGGACGGGAACGTCACCGGTAGCGCTGCGGACCGCCTCAACGTACGGCCGGTAGACGTGCGGATCGACGAAGACCGGCGGCATGCCGAGGTGCAGCTGGTTCGGCTCAACGGCCACATCAAGGTCGACGAAGTCGACCAGCCGGTCGCCACAGATCCTGGCCAGGATCTCGCGAGCCTCGCCGGCCCCGTAGCCGCCCGGCAGCATCTCGTCGCAGTTGAAGCGCATCCCGACGGCGAGGTCCGGCCCGGCGCCGGCCCGCGTGGCCTGGATGCACTCAAGCAGGAATCTCAGGCGGTTCTCGAGGCTGCCCCCATATTCGTCGTCGCGACGGTTGAAGTACGGCGAGACGAACTGCTCCAGCATGGCCCCGTGGCCAACGTGCAGCATGATGCCGTCATAGCCAGCCTGACGGAGGTGATCAGCGGACTGCCGGTGGGCCGCGATCATGAATTTGATCTCGTCGTGGGTCATCTGGTGAGTCGAATGGACGTTCCGGCCGTCGCTGTACTGCGACGCGGAAGGTCCCAGCGCTGGAGCAGGCGGGCTGAGCGGCTGCCACTGCCCGCTGACGCCCCACCAGTACCAGATCTCTCCGAAGATCTTCCCGCCCGCGTCGTGGACGGCGTTAGCCATCGCACGGAACGATGGCACGTTCTCCTCCGGGTACGGGGAGGATTGGATGGCGGCTCCCCGCTCCGTGACTGTCAGGCTGTTGATGACCAGGCCACAGCCACCTCCCTGCACTCTCGCGGCGCTGTAGAACGGGAAGTCCCTGGCTGGCTTGGTCGCCAGGGCCAGGCCGACTCCGTGCGGCGAGAAGTAGAAGCGGTTGGGGATCTCGACCGGGCCGAGCCGGATCGGGGTGAATACGTGCGGGTACCTGGGGTGCGGCAGCGGGTCACTCATGCCACCGCTCCAGGCGGGGCAGCCGCCGTGAAGTTGAAGACCCGCTCGGCGTTCCCGCGCAGTACCTTGTACTTCACCTCGTCTGACCAGCCCTCAAGCGAGTTGTGGGCCGTCTCGAGCGAGTTCGGCCACGCCGAGTCCGAGTGCGGATAGTCGGTCTCGATCATGACGTTGTCGACCCCGATCTCCTCGAGGGACCTGATTCCGTGCGGGTCGGTTATGAAGCAGCCGTAGATGTGCTCGCGGAAGAGCTGCATGGGGTCGATGTCGGCCATGGGCGATGATCCCGTTCCCACCGCCGCCGTGTTGCCCTTCCAGAGGTCACCCTCGTACTCACCTTTCAGGCCCCAGGCCCGATGCCGGTCCAGCGTCCACTCACAGCGGTCGAGGACATAGGGGATCCAGCCGATGCCGCCCTCGGAGAGGCACAGCTTGACGTCGGGATACCGCTGGAGCACGCCGCTGAACAGCCAGTCGGTGCAGGCTCCGATCATGTTGACAACACTCGCGTACACGATCACCGCGAGCATCGGCATGTCATCGGAGGTCTTGGGGAGCCTCGAGGACGATCCGACGTGCGTGCAGAGCGGCAGCTTGGTGTCGTTCGCCGCGGCCAGGACCGGATCCCAGTAGCGGTCGCGGTCATAGATCGACGGATAGCCGAGCTGAGCGGGATTCTCGCTGAATGCGATCGCCTTGGCCCCCTTGGCCGCGGTGCGCTCGATCTCCGTGGCCGCCAGCATTGGGTCCCACAGGGGCATGATGATCATCGGGATGAACCGGCCCGGCGCCGACCCGGACCACTCGTCGATCATCCAGTCGTTGTAAGCGCGGATACACGCGAGTCCGAGCTCTTTGTCCTGCCCCTCCGAAAACACCTGCCCGCAGTACCGCGGGAACGAGGGAAAGCACAGCGACGCCAGGACACCGTCGCGGAGCATGTCCTCGACCCTGGCGCCCGGGTCGTAGCAGCCCGGCCGCATGTCGTCGTAGGTGATCGGCAGAGGGCTGAATTCTTCGGTCTTCTTACCGGCGACCGCCGCCAGCCCGATGGTCGGACTCCGCTTGTCTTCATAAAACCAGGCCTCACCCTGCTCGTCCCGGCGCAGCCGCGGCCCGGCCTCGCGATATTTACTGGGCAGGCGGCTTTCCCACACGTGCTTGGGCTCCAGGACATGATCGTCGACTGAGATCATCCAGTTCAGGCGGGGATCCATGGAAACTCCGTTCTCTGATGACGATGGCTGGACATCGGCTGACAGGCGGCGAAGAGCTAGCTGCTGCAGGTGAGCTTTCCGCCGTTGAGCAGGACTGGCTTTCCGTTCTCGACCTCGGCCGTGAACCAGCAGTCGACTGCATGCGGCACGCCAGACGCGAAGGTAAGCGGTGGCGCCATTCCGTCGAGGGTGTTGGCCTTGAGTGCGCCAAGGCCCTTTATTACCTCGGCCGCGCTGGGCGTGCTGCTCGCGGTCAGCCCTCCGGCCTTGACCGCGGCCTCCAGCAGGAGGCCGGAGATCCAGCCGTTGACTGCCTCCTGGTTCCAGACATTGGTGTTGTTGCGCAGCCCGGGGTAGTACTTGTCGATCGCGGCGTTCATCTGCTGAATCGCCGGCGTGGAATTGAAGTACGGCATGTTGTTGTACGCCGCTACCAGTTTGTTCATCAGGCCGGGGGTCGACTCCGCTGTGGTGAAGTTGACTGCGGCGCCTTCCATTGCGTAGATCGGCTTGTAGTTCTGACGCGCGCAGTCCGTGGCTATGGTCGCCGCGGTGGTCGGGGCGGCCAGGATGATCATTGCTGCGGCGTTGGCCTGCTGGGCCGCGACGCACTGGGCCGTGTAGTCGGTGGCCGAGCTCGAGACCTGAACCGAGTACGATACGGGAACGCCGAGTTGCTTGCCGAACGTCTCGTCCTGCTGGGCACTCTGCTGGCAGGTGGGTGCCTCAGCGCAGTACAGGATCGCGATGCTCTTGGCCCCGGCGGCCTTGGCGCTGATTACGGTTGCCTTCGTGATTGAGTCCTGGGTCTGGCCCTCTGGGTAGAAGTCCGCATAGGTGTTGAAGGACGCGTCCTCGATGTTGGCTCCGACAACCGGGATGCCGCTCGATTTTGCTGACGCTGCCCAGGGCTGGTCCACGAACGAGAAATCCGCTATGGCGTCCACGTGAGCAGCCACCAGGGACTGGTACTCGCTCTCTGAAGTTCCCGGCGTCGCCGCATCGTCCTTGACGGTGAGCTGGATGGTGTGCCCGTCGATACCGCCTGAGCTGTTGAGCTCGTTGATCAGGGCCTTGTACGTCTCGACCTGCCCGGTGACCGATGCACCGAAAGCGCCGGAACAGCTGCAGATGACGCCGACCGTGATGGGTGCGGCGGAGGACTTGGCCGCAGCCGCTGGTGCCGGTGAAGGACTACTACCGGAAGACCCACCGGAAGACCCGCTGGTCGAGCATCCGGCCAGCGCGACAGCTGCCGCTGCAGCGACCGCCAGTGTTAGCAAAGTGAAGCGCCGCTGTTTCATGATCTTGTCCTCTCAAGGTGATAGAGAAGAGGCGTCAATGTCTTTAGTTGTCCTTACGGGCTATTCCGGGCTCAGAATTCCGCATGGATTTCAGGGCCCGGCCTATTAATCCGTGCCGAGGTAACGTTCGTAAATCTGGCCCGGATCAATATCCATGCTCGCACCGTGATGAACGACCTCACCGCGACGGAGAATGTAAACCGTCTTCGCCATCGCCAGTACGCGCTGCACATACTGCTCGACAATCACGACTGAGATCCCGCGCTCGACCAGCCGGCCAAGCGCCTCGTAGATCCGCTCGATGACCAGCGGCGCCAGGCCCAGCGACGGCTCGTCCACCAGAACGACTTTCGGAGATGTCACGTAGGCCCGGGCCAGTGCGAGCATTTGCTGCTCACCACCGGACAAACTGCCAGCCGTCTGCTTCATCCGGCTGCTCAGTTCCGGGAAATATTCGGCTACGCTGTCGATCGCATCCTTGGCCGGCCGTCGTCCGCACTGTATTCGCAAGTTGTCAAGGACAGACAGCGACGGGAAGATCCCGCGGCCCTCAGGCAGATGACAGACCCCGCTGCGGGAATATCGGTGCGGCTGTGCCCCGGTCATAGGCGTGCCGTCGAATTCGATTTGCCCCGACCGGGGCCTGACAAATCCGGCGGCAGTCTTCATCAATGTCGTCTTGCCTGCCCCGTTCGGGCCGAGCAGTGCCACGACCTCGCCATCGCCGACGGAGAAGTCCACGTTGCGCAGCACGGTCGTCGGACCGTATCCGGCCGTCACGTTCTGAAGCGTCAGCACGGCTACTGCTCTCCCTGACCGGTCGGCTGTGGTTCCCCGACTACGTCATCGGCCAGGAACTCGAGATCGAGGCCGAGCGAGAGAGCAGTGCTGCCAAGGTAGGCGGCTCGGACGACTTCGGAGTCCCCCATCTCCGCCGGCGTTCCCTCAAAGATCTTCCGGCCGAAATCGAGGACGTAGATGCGGTCACAGATATCCCGCACCAGGGACATATCGTGCTCGACCAGGAGCACCCCGCAGCCTCGTTGCTCGGCAACGGTCTTCAGCACCCGGCCGAACTGCTGGGTCTCGTGCGCGTCCAGGCCCGATGACGGCTCGTCAAGGAGAAGGAGGTCGAAGTGACCCGCCAGCACTCTGGCCAGCTCGACGAGCCGCCGTTGCCCGACGGTCAGCAGGCCGGCCCGGACCTCTGCCAGCTCAGTCGTGCCAGTGAGCGCCAGCGCCTCATCTGCCGCTGCGGCAACCGCGCGGTTGGCCGCTGGCGAGGCCAGCACCTGCCGGGCTGGGTTCCGCCCGGCGTAGGAACCCTCCCGGCCCATGGCGACGTTCTGGCGGACCGTCAGGCTGTCAAATAGCTGTGTGCGCTGGAAGGTTCGCCCGAGGCCTGACCTTGCCCGTGCTGCCGGGCCACGTCGGCTCACGTCCGTACCGTGCAGCAGTATCCGCCCGTGGGCCGGGCGGACCATACCGCCGCACGCGTTGAACGTGGTCGTCTTGCCGGCGCCGTTCGGCCCGACGAGCCCGGTGATTGTCTTCATGGGCGCGCCGATGGAGACGCCGTTCACCGCCTTCACCCCGCCGAAACTCACGGCCAGGTCGCTGACGGTCAGGCCCTCGGCCGGGTGCCCCGCACGCCGCAGCGCGTTCTCCTTGCCCAGGACTGGTTTCTTCGGCGCGGCCCGCTCCCCCACCGGCGCCGGGCCGCTAGGCGGCCGGACTTCCTGCCGGCCGCCTATCCGGTCGAGCACGCGGCGCAAGGCGGTGGGCATAGTGAGCGCGTGGGCACTGTGCGCCGCAGCGACGGCTCCCAGCCCGAACACCAGCGTTAGCCAGTTGCTCGTTGTCGCTCCGGTGACATATCCGGGGAACACCGAGTAACCCAGGGCGGCGATCAGGGCATACCAGGGATCCCCGACGGTCACGATTACCACGACGGCGACGAGCGTGAGCGAGGTGAACGGCTGGAACGAGACGGGGGTGGCGTAGTTGTCGAGCATGCCCATCAGCGCCCCGGCCAGTGAGGCGAAGCAGGCTGAGATGCAGAAGACCATGACCTTCAGGACTGTCGTGCTGGCGCCCTGGGTCTCGAGGGCCATCGGTGAATCCGCTAGCGCCTCGAGCAGGCGGCCGAGGCGGCCGTCCGTCATCGACGTGGTGGCGATGACGACTAGCACCGTGATGAAGAGCAGGAGATAGAAGAAGCCGTTGTCGGAGGAGAGGCTGAGCCCTCCGATCGAGATGTCCGGCCGCGGATCGGCGATGCCGAGTGCGGACACCCCGAACAGGAAGCCACGGCTGTAAAAGACCTCTTGCATCAGGATGCCGAAGCCGAGCGTGGCCAGCGCCAGGAACACGCCGGAAACGCGCACGGCCGGAATCGCGATCAGAGCCCCTACCGGGGCCGCGACCAGCGCGGACAGCAGCAGCGATGGCAACCATGGGATGCCAACCGAGGTGAAGTGACCGAAGGTCGCCGCTCCCACTGCGGCAAACGCGAGCTGGCACAGGGAGATCTGGCCCGATCTGCGCACGAGCAGGCCGAGCGACAGGAACAAGATAACGTCTACCATCGCGCCGGACCACACCGCGATATGGGAATCCTGGAAGGACGGCACCGCCGCCAGCAGCCCGACCACGATGATGCCAGCCCCGAGCCGGACCCGGCCGGGGGCGTAATAGGACTGCCGCCGCACGGATGCGCCGATCTGCCCGCGCTGCAACAGCCTGCGCCGGGGCATCACGATGAGCACTATGAAGAGGACTACGAACGGGAGTGCTGGCGGCAGGCCCGACAGCCAGCCTAGAGATGGCGTCGCCGCGTACTTGTCCATCAGCGCGCCGGCGACGCCGATCAGGAGCCCGCCCGCGAAGGTCAGCGGAAGACTCGTGAAGTAGCCGATCGCAGCGGCACCAAAGGCCGAGAACACCTCGATGGTGAGGGTCACGCCGTCAATAGGGAGGGAAGGAGCCAGCATCAGGCCGGCGATTGAGGCGAAGACCGTTCCGATGATCCAGGCCGAGCGGCGGACGGACACCGGATTGTCGCCGCTCATCGACACCAAGTCGGCGTTGTCGACTACGCCTCTCATCACCACGCCGAGGCGTATCGCCGAGAAGAACCAGTACAGGACTACCGAGGCAGCCAGTGAGAACAGGAATACGATGATCTCTTCCCAGGTGACGTTGACACCGAGGATCGAGACGGTCGACTGCGGCAGGAACTGAGGGAAGGTGACCGGGTTCGCGCCCTGCCACAGCAGTGCCGCTGCCTCGACGATCAGGATGAGGCCGACCATGGCCACCACCTTGATCGTCTCGCTGGCACTGGCTAGCGTCCGCGCGATCAGTTCGAGGCCGAGGCCAAGGATCGGCGCGAGAACGAGTAGGCAGACCGCCGCCGCCAGCGGCCACGGCCAGTGGTGCTCCGCGTAGAGCACGTAAAACACAAAGGTGTCAAGAGCAGCGACGGAGCCGTAACCGAAGTTGAAGATTCCGGAGGTCTTGTACGTCAGTACGACTCCGAGGCCGCCCAAACCGTAGACCGCCCCGGTGCTCAGACCGATGACGATGAAAGGGAGCAACTGGTGCATCGCGAGGCGCTCCTAATCGGCCAAGTATCACCAGGGGGTCGCTCGGGTGCGCCCGAGCAAGCTTCGGAATGCACCCGGCGGGTAGCCCGGTTCCTCAGGAAACGGCGCAGCAATCAACTTCGGGACCCGGTCCTCTCGAGGCACCTCAAACCCCGCAGATGTGCTGCCTTTGTGCCTGGGGCAGATCCGGGCTCATGACAACGGGCAGTTCGCAATCGCGCCCGCCCAGCCTGGCTATTAGCCCTGCTGGAAGAGGGGATGCGACGCGGGGAGGTTGTACTGCAGTGCGCGCCACTTGGAGCGATGCTGCCAGCCGCCGCCTACCTCAGGGCTAAACATCCATGCGGCCATGTCGTTGCCCGCTATTGGCAGCCCGTTCGGGTACAGGCAGGAGACGACCCGCTTGGCGAAGCGCCAGCCCTTGTCCGTGCGCACGAGTTCGTCGTCGTAGGTCCCGCTGCGGATCGGCGTCAGCCCTTCGACGACCATCATGTAGGAGTGGGCTTTCGCGGTGTCGCCGTCAACGACGACGTACTGGTTCATCTGCAAGTGAAAACGCCCGTTGACGCGAGGCGCGGTGTCCTGGGCGTAGCTCACCAGTTCAGCGTGGCCCTTGAAGACGGGGCCGCCGCCCTCCCAGTAGACCCCGTCGTCGGCGAACACCTCGGCCCAGCCCTGGAAGTCGAGGTTGTCCCAGCAATGGCCATACCGATACATGAGCTGGCGGATCTCGTCTCGGTCGATGAACTGCTGAATAGCTTCTTCTGATACGGACATCGCTGGTTCTCTCCAAGTGGTCCGGTAGACGGTAGCGAACGCTCGTTGGTCCGAAGTGGCGTCGGGCCGCCGCCGCGGCGCGCTGGTTGACAACAGTGATTCAGTTCGCGGGGCTAGTGATCTTGGCCTGGAACGTCGGTTGTGATCGCCGCGAGAAGAGCAGAAGCAATCAGCGCCAGGCCGCATGCCTGTATCTGCCCGGCGCGGCCACAAGCACCCTTACGTACCCGTTCTCCGGCCGCTCCCCGGCGTCAATCCCAAGGTCAGCTGGCTATGAAGTTTTGAATGTAAAATTTAGTGTACGACCTTGTGAACGAGGAGCGCAAGAGTTTCGCCCGGAGCAGGCTGATTGCGGAGGCGTGCGGAAGAGCGGCGGACTCGTCAGGGGTTCAGCCGAAACACGCGGTCAGCCGGAGCGCAGCCAGGAGCCAGGCTACGCCGCACGGACCGGGCAGTGCCGCCGAGCACCACGCCGCCACCGAGCCCACCGACGCGGGCAGCCGTGACCCGATCGGCAGAACCGGCCGGTCAGGAGCCTCACTCCGCCACTGACCGACGAGCCGGTCAATCGATAATTCCCTTCGCCCTCAAGTCGGCGACCACTATCGACGCCTGCCGAAGGTACAGCGCGTGGGTGCGGGCGCTGGCCTCTTCCGCATCACCGCGGGCGATGGCCTTAAACTCCTCACTTATGCCCTTGACCTGCGAGCGCGATAGCTCTGGCACCGAGCGCCGGTAGCTGGCCGGCACGAAGGTTCCGAAGCTGCGCAGCAGAGCCCTTAGCCGCTGCGTACCGCCGTGATGCGCGATCCGCCGACGATACTGGTAGGTCGTGGCATCGATGTCCTCGGGCAGCTTCACCGAGTTCAGTGTCTCGACCAACTGTCGCATCTCTGCGACCTCAGGCAGGTCCTCAACCTTCCTGGCAACTACAGCCGTTGCCCTAGACCAAAGCAGTCCGTAGAGGTCGAACGTGTCCTCAAGAAGCTCGGCATTGAAAGGTGCCAGGTACGCCGAGCGGTGGAAGGGGTCAACGACGAAACCGTCACGCTGCAGTTCCTGCACTGCCTCCCGTACCGGCGAGCGGCTCACTCCGAGATCGGAGGCTATGCTATCAATGTCGATGCGATCGCCTTCCCTAAGCGTACCGGCGTATACCCGCGTCATGACGTACTCGATGATCTCGTAGGCCGTACGTCGGCGAGTCCAGCCTCGTGGCGGACCAGGCGAAGTCAGTCCATCCACGCCATCTGAAACAACTTCGTCGCTGCGCACCTGGATCATCTCCGCTCATTTTCTGGGCACGGGCGTGCACCCAGGCCGACTATGTCGTCCTCGACCAGGATCTCTACTGGAATCATCCCGACTCACCGTCGCCGTTGTCCGCGACCGGCTGCCATTGGGGGCTCCTGTGTTCCACGAACGCCCGAGCCCCTTCCAGCGCGTCCGGGTGGTCGCGATGTGCCCGTAGCAACTGCCAGCCGTACTGGCGAGCATCCCTGAGCGGGAGTTCCATGCAACTTCGGATCGCTCGCTTCGACAGCAGTGCGGCGGTCGGCGACACCGTCGTTAGCTGTTCCGCGAGCTCAACCGCGCGGGTCTGCACCTGGTCTGATTCGACGATCTCATCGATCAGTCCGATTCGCAGTGCATCGCCAGCGGAAATGCGGCCGTGCCGACCGAGGAGGGTCATCTTCAGCACATTGCCGAGGCCAATCCGGTAGACCAAAGGCAACGGTTCGACTACCGATACCTGGCCGACGCTGACATGGGTGTCGAGATATGTCGATTCTGCGGACCCGATGACAACGTCAGCATCGGCAATGAACTGAAGGCCCGCCCCGGTGCACACACCGTTTACCGCGACGATCGTCGGGAGCCAGACATCGTTCTGCAACGGCGTGATCCCGAGGTGGTCGCTTGCTTGCTCAGGTAGTTCTTTGTACTCGCCCTGTTCAGAGAGGTCCTTGAGGTCCATGCCCACGCAAAAGGCCCGCCGCCCGGCACCTGTGATTATGAGGGCACGCAGGGAATCGTCATGGCGAAGACCCTGCCAGGTGTCGACTAGATCCTGACGCATCGTGCCGCCTACCGCATTGAGGCGTTCCGGACGATTGAGCATCACTCGCAGGACGCCCTCAGCGGGACGGTCGACTTGAACAGGAGCAGTCGCTGACTCCGCCGGTGAGGTTGCTGAAGCTGCGGTCATCGCCAAGCTACTCCTTAGCTACTCTGCGTGCTGGCCGAGATGTTAATGCTGGACATGACGTGGCGCCGCACGCTGACCCGGTCGACCTTCCCGTACGCGGTGAGGGGGATGGCCGGGACGGCTGCGAACGCTCGGGGAACCTTATATCCGGCCAGGTCACGTCTGAGGATTCCCCGCAGGGTCTCCTCGTCGGCGTCCGCCCGCCAGACCACAGCCGCCGCCGGAACTTCGCCGAGACGGTCGTCGGGGACCCCCACGACTGCAGAGTTCTCAACCAGACCGCTGGCCTGGAGGGCGTCCTCGATCTCGGCCGGGCTGACGTTGAAGCCACCAACGATGATCATGTCGCTGTTGCGCCCCGTCAGGGTGAGGATGCCATCGGCGGTGAATGCGCCCCGGTCGTCGGTATGGAAGTATCCGTCCGCGTCAAGCGGCAGCGAGTTTGGGACACCCTTGGCAGCGGAAGTGTCGCGCACGACTATCTCGCCCTCGGCGCCGTCGGCCAGTACCCGTCCGGCTCCGTCGACGATCCGCACATCTCTGCCGGGAGAAACGCGGCCCACCGAACCGCGAGGCCGGTTGCCTGCTGCTATGTCCGCCATCCGCTCTATCGAGATGTTGCCGACCTCTGTCATCCCATAGGCCTGCAAGATTGTCACGCCGAAGCGGCTGGTAAAGCGTTCCCGCACGTCCTCGCGCAGCGGCGCCGTGCTCGAGCTGACCCAGCTCAGGCCGGACAAGTCGATGTCATCCGGGCTGGTGGCCAGCATCTGAATCATGGACGGGGTCAGAGCCAGCGAGCGCGGCCGGAACCGCTGGACTACCTCGCGGGCGGCGCCGACCGTGAACTTCGGGACGAGCGCTACGCCGCGACCGATCCAGAGCGCGAGGGCCAGACGGCTGAGGAAGGCCGAATGGCCGAACGGCGAGAAGCTGACCATTGGCCGGCCGGAGACGGCTGGAGCAAACCCGGCGCCACCGGAGATACGTGTCACCTGGCTGACAAGCTGCTCGTGGCTGAGCATCATCGCCTTCGGCTTGCCGGTTGTCCCCGAGGAAAAGCAGATACAGGCGGCTGATCCAACTGTCGGCTCGTCCGGCGCTGACCGCCGCGCTTCACCGGGAGTGTCAGACCGATGTCCCACGGCGTGATCCAGAATCGGAACGACATCGCCTGCAACCTCGGCGAGCGACTGGTCAGAACTCAGGATAAGCGGACACTCGGCGTCCGTGAGCAGCCGCCCCGCCGAGCCAGGCGGCAACTGCCGACCGCATATCGCCGCGGGCCGACCAAGCCGCCAGACGCATAGCAGACCGACCACGGCGGCCAGTTCGTTCCCCGCGTACACGCCTATGGGGCGGGCCGAGCCATTATCAAGCTGGGGAGCTATTGACTCCTCCAGTGCCCGCACATGAGCATCGACCTCGCCGAAGGACCAGCTGCCGTCGACGTGATACACGAACCCGTCGTCGGGATTGTCAGTAACCCGGCGCAGGAAGGCATCGCGGATTGTCTGCGGCGGCCCGGCCAGTCTGTCGCCGCTCACCGAGGAGCCTCCCGCGACGATGACTCTCCGATGGCTGAGCGCATGATCTGCGTGGTCCCGCGCCAGAACCGGCCTCGGCAAGCATCTGGCCAAACTTTGGATATAACATCTTTGATGAAAGACATATATAGCCTACTCCTGGCGCATGTGCAAGCTGTGAACGGATAAGTACGATACGGGACAAAACACGCCGTATAATACCTCTCGGGATGAAATATCCGGATCGCGCAGGACCCCTGGGCATGCCGAGCGACGCTACCCGATGACGCCTGCCGAGAGCCCCGCGCTGCATGTGGATCGGACCTGCCTGGCCACCTTCAGCTCGGCAGGGCTTGCCCATCGGTGAAGCTTGATATTAGATGTAACATCTTAGATGTAAAACGTGTTATGACTGATCATAGCTGATCCCTGGCTGCCCGCAAGCGCGTTGCCGCGGTTGCGCACCCCGCCAAGGTCAATCAAGATCCCGGAACGCGGACGCGGCTCGAGTGAAGGGCTCCCCCAGCGACGCCGGGAAGTCGGAGGCGATCATGAGGCACCAGAAGGTTGCACCTAACTTCGGCGTGGTCGAGGAACAGGCTCGCAGCTGGCGCATGCTCTCCGATCGGTCGGCCAGCGAGACTGACGAGCGACTGCGATCAAATCTGGAGGTGGTCGCGCGCCACGTGGAGGCTGAGGTTGGCGGCGACATCCCGGCACTCATGACGACCCTGGTTCCGGAACCCGAGTATGAGTTCCTGACCGATTCGGCAGTGACGACCGCATCTGGCTTCGAAGCCGTGCAGTCACTATATGAGCGAGCCGTCAAGAACGGACGCAACCGCCGCGAGTTTGAGATCTGGCTCGTTCTCGCCGACCGGGATCACGTCGTGACCGAAGGAGCCCTTAGGCAAGTCATGCTTGGCCAGCTGATTGACGAATTCGGAATCGAGTACGAAGAGGAGCCCGTTCCGGACGCCTGGTACCTGACCGAGGCGCGCATCCTGATCGTGTGGGCAATAACGCCTGAATGCCTTATCAGTGGCGAGCGAGTCTACTTCGCACAGAAGGAGCGAATACTTAGGCGCGTAAAGCATGATGAATGCCTGCATATGGGTCCTGAACCGCGGTCAGCCTGACGGTCAGGTGGCGATGGGCACTAGTCCGCCGCGGCCAAGCGACCACCTCGTCATTGGCGACTTTTGTACTGGGCCTGCCCTCAGGCTTGTCGGGCGAACTTGCGGTTGCTGTGCCCAGATGCGGACCGCCAGTCGTTATCGAGCCGAGAGGTGTTTCGCGATGATCGATTACTGCCTTGACGAGCATCACGAGGAGTTGCGGAAGACGGTTGCGGAGTTCGCTCGGAACGTGGTGGCTCCGGTGATCGGCGATCACTATGAACGTAGCGAGTTCCCTTATCAGATTGTGTCACAAATGGGGCGTATGGGACTGTTCGGGCTGCCGGTCGCGGAGGAGTTCGGCGGCATGGGTGGCGACTATCTGGGATTGTGCCTGGCCTTGGAGGAACTAGCGCGCGTGGATTCCTCCGTCGCCATCACGCTTGAGGCTGGCGTGTCGCTAGGGATCATGCCGATCTACCGGTACGGCACCGACGAGCAGAAGCGGCAGTGGTTGCCCAGATTGTGTTCGGGGCAAATGCTCGGCGCATTCGGGCTCACGGAGCCCGGCGGAGGCTCAGACGTTGCCGGCGCGATGCGGACCGTAGCTCGGCTCGATGACGGCCACTGGGTGATCAACGGAACGAAGGCGTTCATCACAAACTCCGGAACGTCGATTACGGGAGTAATCGCCGTCGCGGCGCTCACTGCCGCCGGTCAAGACGCGGGCCGCGAGATCTCGACGATCCTCGTACCCGCCGGCACCGACGGCCTGACTGTATCGAAGGGGTACTCGAAGGTTGGCTGGTGCGCATCCGATACCCATGAGCTAGCCTTCTCTGACTGCCGAGTTCCGCAGTCACAGCTTCTCGGCCATCGCGGTCGGGGATACGCTCAATTCCTGGCGACGCTGGATGAAGGCCGGGTGGCGATCGCCGCGCTGTCCACCGGTCTGGCCCAGGGCTGCGTTGACGAATCGGTAGCGTATGCCCGCCAGAGACACGCGTTCGGGGGCTCCATCGGCCGGTTCCAGGCCATCCAGTTCAAGATCGCCGACATGGAGTCGCGCGTCAGCGCGGCTCGTCTGGCCTGGTACCACGCCGCCGCGAAGATGGCCGCCGACCGACCGTTCAAGAAGGAGGCCGCCGTCGCGAAACTGCTCAGCTCCAACGCGGCCGTCGACAACGCACGGGATGCCGCTCAGATCTTTGGCGGGTACGGCTTTATGAACGAGTACCCCGTCGGACGCTTCTATCGGGACGCCAAGATCCTTGAGATAGGCGAAGGCACCTCTGAGGTACAGCGGATGCTAATTGCCCGCGAACTCGGCCTCGGGAACTGATCAGAGGCCCGACCGCCTACCTAGCCTTGTTGAACGCGACCTTCTGCGAAGACGGCAGCAATAGAGCCGTGATCCGCTAGAGCTGCTCGAGGATGGTGGCGTTGGCCTGGCCGCCGCCCTCGCACATGGTCTGCAGGCCGTAGCGGGTGCCGGTGGCGCACATCTCGTGCACCAGCGTCGTCATGATCCGGGCGCCGCTGCCGCCGAGCGGATGGCCGAGCGCGATCGCGCCGCCGTTCGGGTTGAGCCGGGCCGGGTCGGCGCCGGTCTCGGCCAGCCAGGCCAGCGGAACAGGGGCAAACGCCTCGTTCACCTCGAACACGCCGATGTCGTCGATGGACAGGCCGCTGCGCTTGAGTGCAAGCGCGGTCGCGGGGATCGGGCCGGTCAGCATGATCACCGGGTCGTCGGCGGTGACCACCGCGGTGTGGACCCGCACCAGCGGCGTGAGCCCTAGCTCGGCTGCCTTCTCACTAGTGGTGACCAGCAGCGCCGCCGCGCCATCAGAGATCTGCGAGCTGTTCCCCGCGGTGATTGTGCCGCCCTCGAGCTTGAAGGCGGGTTTGAGCGCCGCCAGCGCCTCGAGCGTGCTGCCTCGGCGGACGCCCTCGTCAGCCTCGACCTTGACGCCGGACGGGTTGGTGATCGGGGCAATCTCGGCGTCGAACTTCCCGCCGTCCTGGGCGGCCGCGGCCTTGGCGTGCGAGCCGAGGCTGAACTCGTCCAGCTGGGTACGGCTGAGAGCCCATCGGTCGACGATCATCTCGGCACCGATGCCCTGATTCGGGACGATGCCCGGGTACCGGACGCTGAAGCCGGTGCCGAACGGCCACTTGCCGTCGCTCGAGGTCCCCATCGGAACCCGGCTCATCGACTCCACGCCACCGGCCACGACCACGTCGTAATGCCCGGCAATGACGCTCGCCGCGGCGAAGCTGACTGCCTGCTGGGACGAGCCGCACTGCCGGTCCACGGTCACGCCGGGAACAGACTCAGGCCAGCCCGCGTCCAAGACTGCGTTGCGGGCGATGTCGAGTGACTGCTCGCCCACCTGGCTGACGCAGCCCCAGACCACGTCCTCGACGATCGCCGGGTCGATGCCGGAGCGTTCGGCGAGCGCCTTCAATACGTGTGCGGACAGGTCGGCGGGCTGAACGTCAGATAGGCCGCCGTTCCGCTTGCCGACGGGCGTTCGTACTGCCTCGACGATGACTGCGTCGCGCATTTAAACCTCTCTGTTGGGCGTTTGCCGGGTTGATACCGGACCTTAGCGGTGCCGAGTTCGATTGCATCAGTCACCGTGGCAGCCAGCGTGAGCGCGATGAACGGATCATGCTTGACCTCGCTGGTCCAGAGTGCCGGTATCCCCGCTGCTCGGCATAGCTAGCACGTTCGCGGACGTCGATCTGGTGGTCGACTGGCACGCTGAGGTCAACCTTCACCGCGACCCCGGGCGGGAAGGTTCTTCATATTTATGAATATTACATCTAAGATGCAATAAGGCAAAGGCTGGTTCCCCGCGCGGGACGGCCCGCAGGCGAGGAGCACCGGGTGAACGCTGTCATTCTGCGCCATCTTCCGCTGGGCATACTCGTACTCGCCCTGAACCGGCCGCAAGCCCGCAACGCCCTCAATCGCCAGCTCATCAACGAGCTCTACACGGTTCTGGCTGATGCGGCCGTAGACGAGGCCGTGCGCGTCGTGGTGCTGACCGGAACCGACCCAGCGTTCTGCGCCGGCCTCGACCTGAAGGAGATCGCTCAGGTCGGCTTGACCTTCTTCAAGACTCTCGACGAGCGAAACTGCATCATCAGCGTCGGCGAGTTTCCCAAGCCGGTCATCGGGGCCGTCAACGGCCCGGCCTTCACCGGCGGACTCGAGCTCGCCTTGGCTTGTGACTTCCTGATCGCGTCCGAGCATGCTGTCTTCGCCGACACACACGCTGCCGTCGGAGTAATGCCCGCGGCCGGCATGACTGCTCGACTGCCGGCTGTCGTAGGCGGCGCCCAGGCCCGCCGGATGTCGTTCACCGGGGAAGCAATCGATGCTGCAACGGCGCTTCGCATCGGCCTGGTCACCGAAGTCGTGCCACACACCGAGCTGCTGGACCGCGCTATCGATAGCGCGCGGCGCATCGCGGCCAGCCCGCCGATCATGACCGAGCAGCTGAAGCGGGTGTACTGCGCTGGCGCTCTGGCCGTCATGGGCGAGGCCCTCGCGAGTGAACAACGAATTGCCGGGGAATACAACACGGACTGGGACACCTTCGAGCAGCGTCGGCTCGAAGTCCTAGCTCGCAATCGGGCCGCGCTACGGACCTAGGGAAGCCGCACCCTCGCCAACCTGGTGGTTTCTATGAGCTGATGCGGCCTACGCCGCAGATCGCCTGGCCGGTGCGGAACGGCAGCGCGGGGAGCTCCGACCAGCTTGGATGCCACTGGCGGGCATCGACCACGCCGGGCGGTACCAGTTCCGTGCCGTCGAAAAGAGCGGCGATCTCCGCCACCGAGTAGTTGCGCGCCGGGGCCGGACCGGCGGAGTAGGCGCTAAACCACCGCTCCCCCTCCGCACCGTTCCCATGGGCCATCGAGATGAGCACGTAGCTTCCCGGCGCCAGCGCGGCGCAATACCTCGCCAGCAGCGAGACCGCCGTGCCGGGCTCATAAAAGTGCAGCAGCAGTCCCATCATCAGGCACGTCGGCGCTGCCGGGTCGAGACCCGCGAAGACATCCCCCAGGATCGCGTCAGGATTACCCACGTCGCCGACCACGACGGTCACACCCGGGCTGCCCTTCGCACCCATCGCCCGCAGGTGGGACACCACGACCTCGTCGTTGTCGACGTATGCCACCCGCGCGCCCCGGTTGACGGCCTGCGCGGTCTCATGGGTGTTCGGTGCGGTCGGCATGCCGCAGCCCAGGTCGATGAACTGGCCGACCCCCTGATTCGCCACCCACGTGACGGCGCGCGCCAGGAACTGCCTGTTCTCCCGCGCGGCTTCGACGACAGCAGGAAAGGCGGCTACAACCCGGTCCCCCGCCTCCCGGTCCGCGACGAAATTGTCCTTACCACCAAGCAAGTAGTCGTAGACCCGCGCGATGCTCGGCGTCCTGGGGTCAAAGTCCGGCACGCACGAATCATACGGGCACGGCCCGGCAGCCAGCGCTTCCACCCTGCTGCGGCTGGCAGGCCGGCCAGCACATGCGCACACCGCCTTGTACCGCGAGGCCGGTGGCACACCCTGACGGCTCCCCGAAACGGCTTGGGGCACTCAGGCTGCCGCCTGCCAGCCCCGGCGTTGGAATCGGACTTGCAACGGCGCGGTGCTCACTCCAGGCACGTCTTGATCAATGCCCGCGGTTTACGCGCTGTCGGGCTGACATCACTCTTCGGGATGGTCGCGGTTCGGTCACCGAGATGAGAACGATTTGCGTTGATGCAGCTCGGTGCGGCGTTCCGAACGGCCGATTATCCGGGAGACGCTCTGCCGCCCCGCCGAGAGGCGGGCGGAATGATCTTCCGTCCGGCTGGCCCGGTCCGCCGCCGGGCGTGCCCGTTCTCGCGAACCTGCACGATCTGAGATCAACGCTCGTGGCCTGACCACGGCGGCCGGCGGATCTGCGGGCGAAGGGAACGCACGACCACGCCGCCCCGTCCAAAGAAGTGGACAAGAAAGGCAATCTGCGGCTCGCCTGCCACTCGCTGTACCGTTTTGGGATGGTACGGGTTTCCCCTAGGGCTATGGCGTCGGCAGCCGCCGGAGGTGTCGAATGGCGCCAGGAGGGAATGGGTCAGCCTGGACATGCGGACAGCGATCAGATATAGGAGAGCGGTACGGCGTCCCCGCTGGGGCCGGCAGCCAGGCGACGGCGTTTCGATGACGATAGCGATGGGACGCACCCAGACGGCCACCTTCGGCGTCATGGCCGGGCTGCTTCTGGTGGGAAGCGGCCTGGGCGGCGCCGCTGCCGCGCACACCTCCCGGGCCGAGCTGCTCAGCGCAAGCAGCGCATGCGCCCACCGTCCGGCCGTCGCCACGAGCAAGTCCAAGAACGCTCAGTCAGCGACCCAGGCCGACGCAGCGGTGCTCGCCGTCGTGCCGCAGAGCTCCGCCTCGGCAACGCCAAGCCAGGCGGCCAGCGCAAGCCCGAGTGCCAGCCCGTCGCCGAGCGCGAGCGACCCACCCAGCCCGACGCCGTCCGCTAGCCCCACGCCCAGCGCGACCACACCGGCCAGCGACAGCCCGACGCCGACGGCGAGCCCGTCGCCCAGCAGCAGTCCGTCGCCCAGCCCGTCACCGTCACCTTCACCCCCGACACCGCAGCTTTGCGTGCTGGTCCAGCCATTCTCGAGCAGCACCGTCCACCCAGGCGGAACGGCCAGCTACAAGATCTTTGTATGGAGCACCGGCGCGGAGAGCAACGCGGCGACCGTCACCGTGGGCATAACGAAGGTCGCAGACGTAGACGCGCCGGGTTTCACGGTGTGTTCGCAGCCAAGCGGCGACGTCTGCACCGTGGGGGACCTGCTGACCAGCCAGAGCGACGAACTGGTGGCGGCGGCCAAGGTAGGCAGCTCAGCGTCCGCTGGCGAGAAGATCACCCTCACGGCCACTGTGCGGGCGAGCAAGGCCACCTCCTTCCACGCCAAGGCCACGATCGACGTGGACGCCCCGGCCTCAGACTCGGGGTCGACCTCGCCGTCAGAGAACGCGGGCGACTCGCTCCCGGGCACGTCGGCGTCCACGCCGCCGGGTGGTGGGCTCACCTCGCCCGTAGATAGCACCAATCCATCCGGGCTGTTCCCGACGGTATCTCCCGGGTCCGGCGCCAAGGGCAAGGCCGCAAAGATCAAGGCAGCCAACGACGCGGACATCGTGTCGTCAACTCTCCCGCTCAATAGCCGTCTCATCGGCGGGCAGGTGGCCGGCCTAGCCGTCCTGGCCGCCGCGATCGCCATCGCCATCGTGCGGTTGTCCCTGCGCACCGAGCGGCCTCACAGCGGCGGCGGCCCGGCCAAGTAGATCCGGCCGGCTGGCTGGCGCGGTCAGCGGTGGCTGGCGGTCAGCGGTGGCTGGCGCGGGCGCGGTCAGCCGGTTAGTGAGTGCCGGCCGACCTGGTGCTCGACCATCGGGCGCATCTGGCGCAGTTCATCGGCCAGCTTCGACGCGCTCAGGGTTTGCGAGGCAACCACACCGAACGTGTCGTTGTCCGCCCAGACGCACTCGGCCACACGCCCGTCCACGCTCGGCACACAGGCCGCCTCGCCGCCGAGTGATCCGGCGCTGGTTGTCATCGCGCCCTGGAGCTTGCCGGTGAAGGTAGAGATGAACGAGCCGGCCGACGTACCCGACAGATTGCCGCCGATGAACAGGATGATCTGGGGTGACGAGGCGGCCGACCCGCCGCTGTCCTCGTAGACGGCGTAGATGACGTTGTGCGCCTCGCCAGCGCTCTCCTTGACGATCTGCTGCCGCAGCGTCGCTGCATGCATCTGCTCGGCAAGCTGTGGCTGCTTGGTATACGCGGCCAGCTGTTCCGGCGTGGTCAGGACGTGGGTCACGCCACCGCTCGATCTGGTCAGGACGACGGCGACCGCTCCCGCCATGACCGCCGAGGCACCGGCCAGCGCCAGCACTCGCGTCGGCAGCCGACCGCGCGTCTTTTTGGTGCTTTTCGCCGGCTGAGTCTTGCGGGCCGGCTCGCGCTCCGGTGCCAACTGGGTCTGGCGGGCCGGCTCGCGTTCTGGCTCCGGCTGAGTTTGCGGGCGCGGCGCTTCGCGCGTCGGGGCGGCGCTGCCGCCGGCCTGACTGGCGGATGCCTGCCTCGATCGGGCCTCGCGGGTCTTGACCCCGGTCGCCTGGCGGCGAGGAGCGCTCGAGTCTCCGGGACGACGGTTCCCGCTGCGGTCGCTGCGGCGCGGAGCGGGCCGCTGGTTACCCGGACCCGAACGGCCGCTGCTGCCTGGACTCGACCCGGCAGCGGCGGGGCGGCCGAGACTGGTATCGGCGGGCGTGGGCGCGCCGAATCCGGGGTCGACGGCCGTCGGCCAGCCAGCCAGCGCGGGCTGCCCGGTCGCTGAATCATCCGCGGCCGGCCAGCCAAGCCCGGGATCGTCCGTAGCCCACTCAGCCACCGCCGACTGGTCATACCGCGGATCCGCGGCCGCCGGCCGGCCGTACCCGCGGTCCGCCGCTGGCCAGCCAGTGTCCGGAGCCTGGCCATTCCGATCGTCCGCCGCGGGCCACCCATGCCCCGGTTCATCCGTCGCCGCGGGCCAGCCGGCCACCGCCGACTGGTCATACCGCGGGTCCGCCGCCGCGTGGCCGTAACCCGGGTCCACTGCCGCGGGCCATCCAGCGGGCGGGGTCTGGTCGTGCCGCGGGTCGGCCACCGCGGGCCAGCCGGCCACCGCCGACTGGTCATACCGCGGATCCGCCGCCGCAGCCTGGCGACCGTACCCGGGATCCACCGCCGCAGGCCAGCCAGCCACGGCCGACTGGTCATATCCCGAGTCCACCGCCGAGGGCCACCCAGCCGGAGGGGTCTGGTCATACCGCGGATCCGGCACCGCGGCCCGGCCGGCGGCTGCGGCCCGGCCGTATCCGGGGTCCGCCGCCGACCACTCAGCGGCTGGAGCCTGGCCGTTCCCATCGTTCGCCGCGGGCCACTGATACCCCGGATCGTTCGCCGCCGCGGGCCACCCGGCCACTGCCGACTGGTCATAGCGCGAGTCCGGTGCAGCCTGGCCGTAACCAGGGTCGCCCGTCGCGGGCCATCCAGCGGGCGGGGTCTGGTCGTGCCGCGGGTCGGCCACCGCGGGCCAGCCGGCCACCGCGGGCTGCTCATACCGCGGATCCGCCGCAGCAGCCTGGCGACCGTACCCGGGATCCACCGCCGCAGGCCAGCCAGCCGGCGGGGTCTGGTCATACCGCGAGTCCGCCACCGCAGACCGGTCAGCCATCGCAGACCGGCCGGCCGCCGCGGACCGGCCATACCCAGGATCCGTGGCCGCAGACCGGCCGGAGGCCGCGGACCGGCCATACCCGGGATCCGTGGCCACATCTCGGCCGGCCGTCGTTGCGGCCTGCCCGTACTCTAGATCGGCCGACGCCGCCCGCCGGTGCCTCGAGTTCGTTGGCCGCCTCGAGTCCGTTGGCGCTGCCGAGTCGACGACCGCGGACCGCCCATGCCGAGAACCCATGGCCGCGGTCCGGCCAGGCGCCGCAGACCGCCGCCCCGGATCTGTGGTCGCCGGATCAGCCGCCGCGGTCCGGCCAGGCGCCGCAGACCGCCGCCCCGGATCTGTCGTCGCCCAGCTATCTGTCCCGGCCCGGTCAACCGCCGCAGCCCGGCCAGAGGCAACAGTCGCAGCCCCGCCAGCCGCCGCAGCCCGACCGCGCCCTTGACCGCCGTTCCGCGGGTCGCTGTACCCCGAATCGCTGTACCCCGAATCGCTGTACCCCGGGTCGCCGTTCCGGGAATCGCGGTTCCCGGGATCGGCCGGGTGAGGCCTGTCCTTGCCCCGGCGAGAACGGGAACGCTCCGGGCGGGCGTCACGAGCCGGCCCGCGATCGGGCGACTGCGATTCTTCGCGGCCACGACGCTTGCCCCGGGGCCGCTCGGCCGGGATTGCATCCGGCTTGGGCTGCGCCGACCGTCCCCCGCTCAGGTACGAGAACCACTCGTAGTCGGCATCGTCGCCGGAGCCACCACCGCTCTGATCCCACTCATGCTCGTAACCGCCGCGGCCGGGAGCCCATGGATCCGCGACGGCCTGCGCAACCGCGGCCCCTCCGCGCTGGGCTGACCCCTGCGCGGGCGCCCACTGATCGGCGTAGCCGTACTGGTCAGAGCCCCCCCAGCCGTCGTCCTGCCAGGACTGCCCACCACCGTTGCCCGGCGGCCAGGCTTCGTCGAAGGCGGCGTGTCCAGACCGCTCGTCTTGCTGAGCCTGCGGCCATCTTGAAGTCATGAAGTCAGTTACCCCTGACACTGGCGCGACGTAATTGGCCTAGCGAGATCAAGTTGAGATCAATACATCATGCGCCAAGGTCACCGCTGTCCGCCACATCCTTGGCCCAGTTGGCCCCGGCGGGCGTCCCCGGACGCCAGCATCGGACAACGCACTCTTGCGGCTGGCACCCTACAGGACGGATCATCACGGTAGCGGGCATTAGGGGAGGCTGTCGTGGAGAATCGCTACGCGGCGCTGGTTAGGGGACCTTCCGCGATTTTCCCGCGCGGTTATCTGTGGCTGATTCCGCTGTGGTACGCGGTCATCGCAGCCCTGGCCTACGTCAAGGGCAAGCTTCCCCTGTGGTACGCCGTGTGCGCGCTGCCGGCCGCGACGTTAGCGGTGATCACGCTGATCGCGGTCCTGGCCACCCTGCGGAGTAATGCCTTTGTCGTCGACGACAGCGGCATTCTGCTGGGCCTGCGGGGAGCCGCCCGGCGGCGCTTCGGGCCGAGGCGGCGCACGAACCGCCACCTGGCCTGGGATGAGGTTCGCCAGCTCAGGATCGCCAGCCGGCCCTACGGCGCCCGCCTGGACATTTTCCTGACTCCCGGTTCGGCCAGCGGCCACGGTCGCATGGTCTGGCGGATCGCCGCGGCCATCCTGACCGTGCTTCTTCCCCCCGCCTGCCTGGTGCGGGCGCCGGGCCTGCTCCACCCGCGCTCGGACCCGCTCCGGTACCGGATACCGCTGTACGAGGTCACCCCCGAGCAGCTGCGGCTGGCCCTGGTGCCGTTCGCGCCGCCGAACGTGCCGGTCGCCGTGCGGCCTCGCTGGCACACCCGGGCGCTCAGCCGCCTGCGCCGTGAGCGGCTGACCACGGCGGCCTGAGCCTGCGGCCGCGGCCGCGGCGCGTTCAGGACGGCAGGGCGCGGGAGCGGAGCGCGCGTTCTACCGTGTCGCGATGCTCGATCAGGATCCGGACCAGGCCCGGGTCGCGCTCCTCGGCGGCCAGGAACGCATCGATCCGCTCGACCAGTTCGGGCGACGCGGCCGGGAACGGGAACAGCAGCTGGCCGAGCACCATCCTCATGTGCTCGCCGCGCGACGACCAGATCGCGGGCAGGATCTCGAGGTACCGCTCCGCGTACGGAGCGAGCAGCGACGCATGCTCGGGCTGGGTAAAGCCGTTCGCCACCTCCTGGGCGGCCTCGACGCTGAGGTCCCCGCTTTCGGCCAGCAACGCCCACGCCGCCGCCTTATGGCCGTCGTCCGGTATCGCGGCCCGGCAGCTTGCGGCGTGCCGCTGGCCCGCGTCCGTCGCGTCCCGCTCCAGCTCGGCGTCGATCTCGGCATCGCCCGCCCGGCCGGTCACGGCCAGCCTCTTCAGCAGGCTCCACCGCAGCTCGGTGTCGACGGCTAGGCCCGGGATCTCGGCGCTGCCGTCCAGCAGCCCGGCCAGCAGGTCGAGCTGCCCGGGAGTGACCGCGTTCCGGGCGAGGAGCTGGGCCCAGGCCAGCTGGTGGTCCGAACCCGGCTCGGCCGACCGCAGCAGTGGCTCGGCCGCCGTGGCCAGCTGCTGCTTGCCCTCGGGCACCCACTGCGGGTCGGCCATGGTCACGAACAGGCGCGCAGCCAGCAGGTGCAGGGTTTGCAGCACCGAGACTGAGAGCTCCTGGCCCATGCCGCCCACCAGCAACCGGACGAACGCGGGCATCGAGAGCTCGGCTTCCTGGACCATGTCGATCGCCGCGCTCCAGCACACCGCCCGGGCCAGCGAGTCGGTGAACTCGCCCATCGACTCGGTCAGGGTGGCCAGCGACCGCGGGTCGAAACGGACGAGCGCATAGCCAAGGTCATCGTCGTTGAGCAGGATGAGGTCGGGCTGCGGGACGCCGACCAGCTCCGGCACGGCCGTGCGCGCGCCGGCGACGTCGACCTCCACCCGCGCCGAGCGCGTCAGCGCGCCGCCGGCCCGCTCGTACAGGCCGATCGCGATGTGATGCGGCCGCAGCGTCGGGTGCTGCCGGGGGGCCTCCTGGAGCACGGCGAACGACGTGAACGTGCCGTCCCCGTCGACCTCGAACTCGCTGCGCAGGGTGTTCGGGCCGGCCGTCTCGAGCCAGGCGCGTGACCAGCCGGCCAGGCTCCGGCCCGAGCTGGCCTCCAGCGCGTGCAGCAGGTCGGCCAGGGTCGCGTTGGCCCAGCCGTGCTCGGCCAGGTAGCCGTGGATGCCGTCGAAGAAGTTCGCCCGGCCGACGTAGGCGACCAGCTGCTTGAGCACGGACGCGCCCTTGGCGTAGCTGATCGCGTCGAAGTTCGCGATCGCCTCGGTCAGGGTCTTCACGTCGGTGGCGATCGGGTGCGTGGACGGCATCTTGTCCTGCATGTAGGCGACGTTTTTGCGGAAGTTGGAAAAGGTCGTCCAGGCGTCGGTGAACCTGGTCGCCTCGGCGCTGGCCAGGAAGGCGCAGAACTCCGCGAACGACTCGTTGAGCCACAGGTCGTTCCACCACCGCATGGTCACCAGGTCGCCGAACCACATGTGCGCCATCTCGTGCAGGATCACCATGGCCCGCAGCTCGTACATCAGGTCGGTGACCTTCGAGCGGAACAGGAACTGCTCGGAGATAACGACGCAGCCCACATTCTCCATGGCCCCGGCCGCGAATTCTGGCACGATGACCTGGTCGTACTTCTCGAACGGGAAGCCGGTCCCGAACAGCCGCTCGTAGAAGTCGAGGCCCAGTTTGGTCATCGCGAACATGTCACCGGGCTCGAGGTGCTCGGCCAGCGAGGCGCGGCAGGCCAGCCCGAGCGGGATCACCTGGCCCGCCGGGGTGGTGTGCGAGTCGCGGACCAGGTGGTACTCGCCGGCCACCACGGCGGTGAGGTAGGTCGAGATGCGCGGCGTGGCCGGGAAATGCCACGTGGCCGTGTCGCCCCGCCCTGGCCCGCCCGGCGCGGCGGGCTCGGGCGAGGGAGCGGGCTGGTTCGACAGCACGATCCAGTGCGCGGGCGCGGTGACGTGGAACGTGAACGCGGCCTTCAGGTCCGGCTGCTCGAAGTTCGCGTAGACCTTGCGCGCCTCGGCGGGCTCCAGGTCCGTGTACACGTACACCTTGCCGTCGACCGAGTCGACCGCGCGGTGCATCCCGACCCCGGTGCCGGTGTAGGCGCAGTCCGCGACGACCCGCAGCTCGTTGTGCTCCGCGAGCCCGCTCAGCGCGATCCTCCCCTCCGTGTACGCCGCAGCCGGGTCGATCGGGACGCCGTTGAGCACGACCTCCCGCACGGACTGCGCGACCAGGTCGGCATAGCTCGAGGCACCCGGCTCGGCGCAGCGGAACCGGATCACCGACGTGGAGCCGAACACCTCCCCGCCCCGGGTCAGGTCGAGCGTGACGTCGTACTCATCCACCCGCAGCAGCCGGCTCCGCTCGCTGGTCTCGCCCCAGGTGATCTCCGCAATGCCCACCTGATCATCCTGGCAGAGTTTCCTGAACGGGACGCCCGGTGGGTTAGCCACACTCCCAGAGCCACTCTGCTCCGCCGTATCATCGCCCCACCAGGGCAGCCTGTTGGGGAGGAATGAGCGGCGGCTACCCGTTCAGGATGAAATGAGAGGACGCTGGCCGGATGACACATGAGGTAACGGGCGTGATCGCCCGGGGCAAGGGCGCCGAGGTTGAGACCGTCCAGGTGCTGGTGCCCGATCCCGGGCCCGGCGAGGCCCTGGTCCGCGTGCAGGCGTGCGGCGTCTGCCACACCGACCTGCACTACCGTGAGGGCGGGATCGGCGACGACTTCCCGTACCTGCTCGGGCACGAGGCGGCCGGCCTGGTGGAGGCGGTGGGCCCGGACGTGACCGGCCTGGCCCCCGGCGAGTTCGTGATCCTCAACTGGCGCGCGGTGTGTGGCCAGTGCCGGGCCTGCGCGCGGGGCCGCCCGTGGTACTGCTTCGCCACTCATAACGCGACCCAGAAGATGACCCTGGCCGACGGCACGACGCTCTCCCCGGCGCTGGGGATCGGGGCGTTCGTCGAGAAGACTCTGGTCGCGGCGGGCCAGTGCACCAAGGTGGATCCGCAGGCCAAGCCCGAGGTGGCCGGGCTGCTCGGCTGCGGCGTGATGGCCGGCCTCGGCGCCGCGCTGAACACCGGGCAGGTCGGCCGGGGCGACTCGGTGGCCGTGATCGGCTGCGGCGGCGTGGGCGACGGCGCGGTGCTCGGCGCCCTGCTGGCCGGGGCGCGGAAGATCATCGCCGTGGACGTTGACCAGCGCAAGCTGGACTGGGCCCGTCAGTTCGGTGCCACCGACGTGATCAACTCGCGCGAGACCGACCCGGTCGAGGGGATTCGCGAGTTGACCGAGGGCAACGGCGCCGACGTGGTGATCGAGGCTATCGGGCGCCCAGAGACCTACCAGCACGCCTTCTACGCGCGCGACCTGGCCGGCACCGTCGTCCTGGTCGGAGTGCCCACCCCGGAGATGCGTCTGAACCTGCCGCTGCTTGACGTCTTCGGCCGCGGCGGCTCGCTCAAGTCGTCCTGGTACGGCGACTGCCTGCCGTCGCGGGACTTCCCGATGCTGGTGGACCTGCATCTGCAGGGGCGGCTGCCGCTGGACAAGTTCGTGTCCGAGACCATCGCGCTTGACCAGGTCGAGGCGGCGTTCGCGAAGATGCAGCGCGGGGAGGTGCTGCGGTCCGTGGTCGTGCTGTGACCGCTGACGGCGGAGCGGGGCCGGCCGTGGCGCGGATCGCGATGTGGTCCGGGCCGCGAACCATCTCAACCGCGCTGATGCGCTCGTGGGAGAACCGGGCCGACACGGTCGTCGTTGACGAGCCGCTGTACGCGTTCTATCTGACCCACAGCGAGGTCCGGCACCCGGCCCAGGACGAGATCGTGGCGTCGATGTCGTCCGACTGGCGGGAGGTGCTCAGCGAGCTCAGCTCGGCCCCGCTGCCGGCCAGCAAGACCGTGTACTACCAGAAGCACATGACGCACCACCTGCTGCCCGGGGTGGACCGGGACGCGCTGCGCCTGCTGCGGCACGCGTTCCTGATCCGGGATCCACGCCAGCTGCTGGCCTCGTACGCCCGGGTGCGGGCCGAGCCGGTTCTTGCCGACCTGGGCCTGCCGCAGCAGCTGGAGATCTTCCGGCTGGTGGGCGGCCCGGTCATCGACGCCGGCGATGTCCTCCGGCAGCCGCGCGCGATGCTGGAGGCG
>Ga0335075_10001353_pt1 | contig 40647 bp, 37 predicted proteins | sample Lox_Sample_24_FD_206723 | JGI IMG/M metagenome (GOLD analysis project Ga0335075, IMG submission 206723) | Soil microbial communities from Loxahatchee National Wildlife Refuge, Florida, United States - Lox_Sample_2.4 | ecosystem: Environmental > Terrestrial > Soil > Wetlands | place: USA...
CCCTTCCCGCCCCCCCCCCCCCGGGGGGGGCCGCGGCCCCGGGGGGGGGGGGCCCCCCGCCACGGGGCCGTGACCTCTTCCGCGGGCGGCATGCCAGGTCCGGGGCGGTGCCAGCAGTTTGTACGATGAGGTACATGTCTGAGGGCGAGAACCAAGAGAACGGCTACCCGCACCGCGAGGCGCCTGGAGACGACAAGCCGCGGCTCAGGGCACGAGACCTGAACGACCTCATCAGGTACACCATGTGGTCGGTGTTCCGGGTCTCGGACCGGTCCGCGCTTGACGGGGGCAGGGACGCCGTGGGCGAGGAACTGGCCGAGTTCGTCGACCAGGCCGCGGGCAAGGGGATCGTCACCCGGGGGTGCTACGACCTGCAGGGGATGCGGGCCGACGCCGACTACCTGGTGTGGACGGTCGCGCCCACCTCCGATGAGCTCCAGGAGACCTACGCCCGGCTGCGCCGCACCCGGCTCGGCCGCGCCAGCGAGCCGGTCTTCAGCGCGATGGCGCTGCACCGGCCGGCCGAGTTCAACAAGGGTCACATCCCGGCGTTCCTGGCCGAGGAGGAGCCGAAGGACTACGTCTCCGTGTACCCGTTCGTCCGCTCGTACGAGTGGTACCTGCTGGACCCGGAAGAGCGCCGCCGCATGCTCGCCGAGCACGGCATGATGGCCCGCGAGTACCCGGACGTCCGGGCGAACACGGTCAGCTGCTTCTCCCTCAACGACTTCGAGTGGATGCTGGCGTTCGAGGCCGACGAGCTGCACCGGATCGTCGATCTCATGCGGCACCTGCGCGAGGCCGATGCCCGCAGGCACACCCGGGTGGAGATCCCGTTCTTCACCGGCCGCCGCAAGTCACCCGAGCAGCTGGTCGCCGACCTGGCCTGATCGAGGTGGCCGAGACCACCCGCGACTGCCCGGCCGACCTGGCCTGATCGCGCTGGCCGAGACCGCTCGCCCCGCCGACCTGGCCTGATCGCGGTGGCCGAGACCTCCCGCGACTGCCCCCGTCGGCCAGGGGTGGCGGGGCGGCTCGGGCGTCGTTACTTGCTGGCGATCGTCGGGGGCGGGGCCCGGCGTAGCCGCCGGCGGATCCACCAGCCGGTGAGCGCGAGCAGCGCGAGGACCGCCGCGAACGGCGCGACCGCCCCGATGACCGCCAGGAGCCAGTCGATCGTCAGCGTGAAGGCGTGCCAGCCCCCACTGGCACTGCTGGCGAGCCCGGGCGGTGGCGCGGGCTTCCCCGACTTGGCCACGGGGGCGTTGGGGCCGGCGATCGTCACCATGACGGTCGCGTAGGCGGTCTCGCCGTCGAGCGCCTTTTGCTGCGCTTCCATGGCCTCTAGCTGGCCCTCTTCGCTGTTTATTTGATTCTGAACGTCAAGTAGCTGGTCTACAGACCCGGCATGCTTCAGTAGCCCGCGCAACTGCGCTAGCGCTGCCTGGTCCGAGGCCACCTGGCTGCCGACGTCGGCCACCTGCTGCGTCACGTCTTGTGCCCGCTGCCGCAGGGAAAGCTGCGTGCCCACGCTCCCGCTGTCCAGGCGGGCCAGTGCCGGCTGGTAGGAGGGGACGGGGACCTTGAACGTGACCGTCGCGGTGGCCTTAGCCGGGTCGTTCGGGCTGTCGCTGGCGTCCTCCGACGACACGTACCCCCCGGCCGCCGCGACGATCCGCGTGGCCTGGCTCAGCGCCGTGGTCACGCTCTTGGCCCGGACGGACAGCTGGGCCGTGTAGATGACCGACTGGGTGGCCGGGACCAGCCTGGCCGAGGTGGCCGACTGCGCGGCGCCTGCCCCGCCGGCGTTCGAGAAGCCGGCCGGGCCGAGGGCCGCGCTACCCGAGGGGAGGGCGGTACTGCCTGCGGGGAGGGCGGCGGCCCGCCCGTCGGCCGTGCCCGCGGCGTTCTGGCCCGCGGCGTTCTGGCCCGCCCCGTTTTGGGGCGTCCCGTTCTGGCCCGCGGCATTCTGGGGTGCGGAGGCGGACTGGCTGGGGTTGCTGTCCGAGCAGCCGGCCAGCCCGCAGCCGCAGCTGATGATGCCGACGGCAACCCCGGCGATGCGCACCCGGGTTTGCCTCCGGTGCGGATGATGCGTGTTCACATGGTCGTTGCTCACGTGACGCTCGTTCAGACGGCGCTGCATGCCCTGAGGACGACGCCGTGGCCGGATCGCGTTGATCGCGCCTGATGACGGCAGGATCACGATTGCCGTCAGCACGGGAGATGATCGTCCCTGATCCGTCAGGGCGTGCCCCGGTGCTCCCGGGCGCGGGCGCTGGCTAACCTGTCATCACCGCCAGTGCGCGTTAACTGACCGACAGGAGCCACCGTGACCGCTGCCTGCATGACCGCCGCCTGCGTGAAGGTGTGCGCATGACTGGGGCCTGCGTGACTGCCGCCTGCGTGAAGGCGTCCGCGTGAACACCGCCCGATTGCGACGCGGAGCCGCGATTCTCGCTGTGGCCCGCACGGCCCTAGGCGTCATCGCCCTGACATCGCCCCCGCTAGTCGGTCGTCGCTGGGTGGGATCGGCCGCGGAAGGCGCGCCCGGACGGGTGCTCGCCCGCGCCCTCGGCGGCCGTGACCTGGCCGTCGGCCTGGGCACGCTGGCCGCGCTCCAGCAGCTCCCGCCGGCCGGGGTTATTGCTTCTTGCGGTACTCGTTCCAGCGGTGCTCGTTCTGGCGGTGCTCGTTCTGGCGGTGCTGTTGCTTCTGGTGCTGTTGCTTCTGGTGCTGTTGCTTCTGGTGGTGCTGATTCAGGCGGTGCTGATTCGGGTGGTGCCCGTTCGGGTGGTGCCCGTTCGGGTGGTACCCGTTCGGCTGGTGCTGCTTCGGGCGGTGCGGCCGGCCTGTGGGTCGCGATGGGGGCGCTGTCTGATTCCGTGGACCTGCTGGTGACCGTGGCTGCCTGGCGGCAGTTGCCCCCGGTGGGCCGGTGGCTGGTGGCCACGTCGGCGGCCGGGGCGGCCGTGGTCGGCGTGGCCGCCGCCTGGACGCTGATCGCCGGGGAGGCGGACCAGGCCGGGTGATCTTCCCGCCGCCGGCGCGACCAAGGGCCTTCAGGAGCGGGGTCCAGCAGCCACTGCCCCGGCCCAAGGCGGCCTGCCTGAGCAGGGCAAGGCCGCCCGGCGTGCCCCGTCGGCAGTCGGGGACGCCGCGATCTCCCAACGATCCCTTGATGCGGACATTCTGATGCTCATAATAGCTTGTAATTTCGAGTGCTTCATTATAGGATTTCATTAACTTCGAAAAATCTATTACTGGCGGACCTGGGGAGGTGCGCATGATGGGTGGCTTCGGGGATGGCGAGAAGCTTCTGGACGATGAATGCCTGGCTGGGGGAATCCCGGCTGGGGGATCCCCCGCGGGCGCGCCCAGGTCCGGCCCGCGAGACCAGCGGCTGACGGCCTTTAGGCAAGGTCAGTGGGCGGATGTGACCCGCGGGTCGGGCTGGCTGGCGCTGCAGGCCGGGGACGTGTCTCAGCCAGAGGTCCTAGCGGAGGCGACCGACGATGAGGTTCTCGGGATCGGGCGCGCATGGAAGGCGCTTGAAACCTGGACGTTCAGCCGCAAGCTGGGAGTAGTGCGGGAACTGATCCGCCGGCACCCGCTTGATGAGCGCTGGGAGCCGAACGGGCTGCCGCGCGAGTGGGAGCAGCAACTCCACCACGAGGTCGCCGCCGCGCTGGCCATTTCCACGGTCGCCGCGGGGAAGCTGGTGCACCTGGCGTGGACGCTGGATACGCTCCTGCCCGGCATTGGGCAGGAGCTGGAAGACGGCAGGCTAGACCCGCCCCGGGTACGGCTCATCGTCGAGGGGACGAGCGTGCTGGACAATGAGCTGCTGTTCCCGATGGCCGAGCGGATCATCCTCGACGGCCTCCCGGGCTGCAAGACGTGGAGCGCGCTGGAGCGCCTGGTGCAGCGGGCGGTGCTCACGGTAGACCCGGATGGAGCGCAGCGGCGACGGGAGAAAGCCGAGCGAGAGCACGCCCGGCTCCGGTTCTGGAAAGAGAACTACGGGACCTGCGCCATGCAGGCGACTGGCCTGCCGCCCGATGAGGCCCTGGCGGCGAACGCGCATATCGAAGGCCGTGCCCACGAGTACAGAGCCGGCGGGATCCGGCACCCGATGGACGTCCTGCGAGTGATGGCGTTCGCCGACCTGATCAACGGCGTGACCCTGGCCCAGCACCTCGCCTGGGCAAAGGCCGACGCGACCCGCGCGGCCGGAGGGAAAGCCGACGGCCCAGCCAGCGGTCCAGGAGAGGGCGGTTGCGGCGATAGTGGTCCCGGCGGTGCCGGTCCTGGCGGTGCCGGTCCCGGCGATGCCCGTCCTCGCGATAGTGGTCCTGGTGATGGGTGTCCCGGTGATGGCTGTCCTGGCGGTGCCGGTCCTGGCGGTGCCGGTCCTGGCGGTGCCGGTCCCGGCGGTGCCGGTCCTGGCGGTGCCGGTCCTGGCGGTGCCGGTCCTGGTGACGGCTGTCCTGGTGACGGCGAGCCTGGCGACACGCCGCCGCCAGAGGACCAAGGCGACGGCCGCGCCGAGCGGGAGCCGCCCGAGCACGCGATGCCGTCGGGCGAAGCGGCGGACACCGCTGCCCATGGTGCCGGTGAAGCAGGAACCGGCGGTCCCTGCTCGGCCTGCGGCGGGGCCGGGAGGGGGATCGCCCTCGCTGTCCGGGCCAGCCTTACGGTACCGGCGGGAGCGCTTGAGTGGCTGGCTGAGTGGTCCACCGGGCATGCTGGGAGCGGAGCCGGTGGCGGCGGCCCCGGAAGCGCCGCCCGGGACCGCCCGGGTCCCTGCCCGACATGCCTGGGCCAAGGCAGCGACAGCATGCCGGTCCGGGAGTACCTGGCGTTCCCGCTCATCACCCTCCTCGGCCTAGCAGGCCGGCCGGGCGAGGCGCACGGCCTCGGCGCACTCGAGCCTGCCATCGTCCGCGACCTGGCGATGGCCGGAGCCCGGCACCCCGGCAGCCAGTTCTGCCTGACGATCACCGACGAGCACGGGCACGCGATCGGGCACGGCTGCTGCAAGCCCATGCGAGGCAAGAAGGGCAGGACCTTCCAGGTCAGACCGGACCGGGCGACCATCAGCCGGTCGGGCAGGGCCGGTCCACCTGGCGGCTATGGGTCATGGATCATCACGCTGCCCGGCGCGCCGCTGCCATTCACCACCGATATTCACCCGGTTCCCACTTACGACTGCGATCATCGCTATGAGTCGGCCGGGCACGACCCGGGACGCCAGCTTCGCCACCTCATCCAGGTTCGCGACGGGAAGTGCTCCTTCCCTGCCTGCTCGCGCAACGCCCGCGAGTCGGACTTCGAGCACGCGCTCCCATACCTCAACGGCGGCAAGACATGCGGCTGCAACGGGCACTGCTGCAGCCGGTCATGCCATCGGGCCAAGCAGTCCCGTGGCTGGCAGGTCACCAAGCCCCGGCCGGGCTGGACCCGGTGGACGACGATGGCCGGGCGGGTCTACGAGCAGGGTCCATGGCAGTACCCCACCTGACGTGCGGTCTCCGGCTGGCGTGGCCGCGATATCGCATGCCCCGGATTTCAGCTGAAGATCTCGGAGACCTCACCGAGAAGGCTGTCGCCGATGTTGGTGCTGCTGGCCTCGCTGACCGCCTGCCACTGCGCCTGGGTGCTTGGCGAGACGATCGACGCGGTCACCAGGGGGTGGGCGCGCAGCCAGGCGAGCGCGAGCCCGGACGTGCTGATCCCGTTCTCTCGCGCGACATCCCGCAGCCGTGCCACCCGGGCGAGGTTCTCCGGAGAATGCATCCCCGCGTAATACAGGTCCCCGACCAGCGCCATGCGACTGCCGGGCGGGGGTGCCGCCTTACCCAGGTACTGGTCGGAGAGCACACCGCCGGCCAGCGGAGAGAAAGCCATGTAGCCGATGCCCTCCGCTGCCGCCAGCGGCAGCAGGTCGCGCTCATCGCCGCGGCGCAGCAGGCTAAGGCCGTTCTGTACCAGCTGGGGGCGCGGCAGCCCAGTGGCCGCCGCCGCGTGGAGGAATGCCTCCAGCAATCGAACGTCGACGTTGCAGACGCCGAAGGCGCGGATCAGGCCGGCGTCGCGGGCGGCGGCGAACGCGGTAAGCGTCTGCTCGATCGGCGTGCGCGAGTCGGGTATGTGCGACAGGTACAGGTCGACCCGCCCCAGCCGCCGGATGCTCTGCGCGAGCTGGCGCTCGATGTGCGGGGCCGACAAGTCAGGACCTTGCTGGCCGGCGTGCGTGATGCCGCCGACTTTCGTCTGGACGAGCACGTCGCCGGACTGGTTGTCCGCTAGCCAGCGGCCGACCGTATCCTCGCTCGCGCCGCCACCGTACGCGTCGGCGGTATCGATCACCCGGATGCCGACGTCGTAGGCCTCGGTGAGCCGGTCCATCCCCTGCCCGGCGTCCAGCCCGAGGCCCCGCGTGGCGATCGCGCTGCCGAGACCGCCGATAGAGCCCGCTCCGTAGATGAACGCGGTGACCTCGATGCCGCTGCTGCCGAGCGAGCGCTTATCCACTGACTGTCTCCTTCTGGCTGAGGGCCGGCGTCATGCGCCCGATCTGCGCACGATCAACCCCGTGGCAGGTGCGTTACCGCTTTATGGGTGTCGTCGGACCGGAGCGGGCACGGTGCCCGCGGATCTCCTCGTGGTGGGCGGTGGCCCACTCGAGCAGGGAACCGGCGACGTTGAGGAGGCTTGCCCTGAGAGGGGTGAGGGTGTACTCGACGCGCGGCGGTACCTCCGGGTAGGAGGCTCGGGTGGCCAGGCCGTCCTGGACGAGCTGACGCAGGGTGAGGGTGAGCATCCGCTGGGAGATGCCGGGGATGGGCTGGTGGAGGTCGGAATAGCGCCGAGTTCCGTTCTGCAGGGTGGCGATCACCAGCAGCGTCCACTTGTCGCCGGCCCGGCCGAGGACCTCGCGGATGAAGGCCGCGTGCTCGGCCGGCATCAGGGCGGGGCACGGTCCCGCCGGGGCTGCGGTGGCGGTGAGGCTGGCGGCGTCCAAGGCGCACATCCCCTTTCGCTACGGACACAGAAGTGCCTTTTGTAAGCCTCTCCATGGTGTCGCACCATGGCGTTACGCACAAATCGTAAGTCTTGAAGGGTGATAGCCATGTCCTACCTGCTGCACATCGACTCCTCGTCCGTCGGAGCCGCTTCGATATCCCGCCAGGTCGCTCGGTCCTTCCCCGACGCCTGGCGGGGCCCGGTCGTCTGCCGGGACCTGGCCGCCTCCCCGGTGCCTACATAACTGCCGCCGGCATCGCCGCCCGGTTCGCCGATCCCCCGACCGCGACCCTGAGCGGGCGGCCGCCGCAGCCATCCAGGACGAGCTCATCGGGGAGTTCCTCGGCGCCAGGGCCTACCTGTTCACGGTGCCGATGTACAGCTACTCGATGCCCTCGGCGTCCAAGGCCTGGCTGGACCAGCTCATGGCCGTGGGCGCGACGATAGTCCCGCCGTCGGCCGCGGACCGTCCCGCCCTGGTGATCTCCGCCCGCGGCGGCTACGGCCCCGAAGCCCCCAACCACGGCCTGGACCACCTCGTGCCACGGCTGGAAACTGCTCTCGGCCACCCGCAGATCGGACTCGGCCTCGACCTGAGCGTCATCACTACCGATCTCACCCACGCCCGTACCGTCCCGCAGTTTGCCCAGTTCCTTCCGCTGCACCGGGCTTCCCTCGCCGACTCCCACGAGCAGGCAAGCAAGCTGGCCGAGACGTTCCAGGACGCCGCATAAGGACGCCGCGCGTTCCTCTGCCCCGGCGGGCTTGCCGCGGCGGGCTTCCCGGCGGGCAGAGTATGGCTCGTTCCGCCTCCGCCCGCACAAGTCCCGGGTTGGCCGGGGTGCTGGTCCCGGCGCTCCAATTAGGCTGCCAGTATGAGGATCGCGTTCGGGGCGGATGACGACAACGAGTGCACGCGCGCCGTTCTGGCCTGCCTGGAAGAGGCGGGCGAGGTGAGCATCCTTGGCGGCAAGGGCGACAGCTGGCCGCACTTCGCGCGCGACGTCGGCCAGGCGGTCACCTCCGGCCAGGCCGATTTCGGCGTGCTCATGTGCTGGACCGGAACCGGGACGTCGATCGCGGCGAACAAGGTGCCCGGCGTGCGGGCGGCCCTGGCGTGGGAGCCGTGGATCGCGCGCAATGCCCGGCTGTGGAACGACGCCAACGTGCTCGCCCTCAGCCTCAAGCGCGTCGCCCCGGACGTGGCCGTCGAGTGCGTCACCGCGTTCCTGGCCGTGACCGCGGAAGACCCCGAGGAAACGCCGAGCATCGACGTCATCCGCGACCTGTAGGCCTTCCTTTCAAGCCCCCGCCGACCTCTTGAGTTCCGTCACCGGTCGGCCCCCCGGCGGGGCGATCGGTGAAGTCTGGCCGTGAGCCGTCGGGGCAGGGAGAAGACCGCCAGGCAGCGGTCATCCGGGTCGATGGCTCGCATGATCCGCTGACAGATCCCGCGCAGCTGCCCCACCTGGGCCTTTGTCAGCTGGTCGAGGACGAGGCGGCGGACCGTTTCCACGTGCCCGGGCGCGGTCATGACGATCTTCGACCAGCCCTCGTCGGTCAAGATCGCCAGCGTGTAGCGGCCATCGGTCGGGTCCGGGGTGCGGCGTACCCAGCCGCGCTTCTCCATCCGGGCGACCACCTGCGACAGTCGCGGCAGTGACCCCTCGGCGAACGTTGCCAGGTCGCTCAGTCGCATCGTCCGATCCGGCGCCTCGGACAGCCCGGCCAGTACCCCGTACTCGAAATGGCTTATTCCCGCGTCTCGCTGCAGCTGCGCGTCCAGTGCCGTGGGCAGCCTGAACAGCACGCTGCTCAGCGCCAGCCACGCCTGCCGCTCGTCCTCGTCGAGCCATCGCGGGTCAGGGGAGATGTCCATGACATCGAGGATAACTTAACTCGTTAACTGATCTTGGCTCCAAGTCACTTGCATCATGAAGTCATACGAGGTAGCTTCAAGTTCAAGCGTTAAGTCATGCAAGGCTCTGCGCACCAGGTACATCACGAACGAACGCTAAGCGGAGGATGGCATGCCATCATCACAGATGACCGAGCCCGCGCTGCAGGCGCTGCGGGACGGAAAGCTCACCGGACGCTGGACGCTGGACGGGGCCAGGTCGCAGATCCAGGTGCGGACCAAGAGCATGTGGGGGCTGGCCAAGGTCAACGGCGTCTTCCGCCAGGTGGCTGGCACGGCGTCGGTCGCCGACGGAGGCGACGTGACCGGCACGATCACGGTCAGCGCCGGCTCCATCGACACCAAGAACAAGAAGCGAGATGACCACCTGCGCTCGGCCGACTTCTTCGACGTGAGCAACTACCCCGACATCACCTTTGCCGTTGACCACGTCGCCGCGGCGGGACAGGAGGTAACGGTGCACGGCAGCCTCACCGTCCGCGGCAAGACCCGGCCGCTGGCCTTTCCCGCCGCGGTCTCCAGCCTCGAGGGTGACGAGCTGTGGCTGGCGGCGGAGGTAGCCGTTAACCGCCGCGACTTCGAGATGACCTGGAGCCAGCTGGGCATGGCGTCCATGGACAACACGATCGCCATCCACGCGGTCTTCGCCCGGGCCTGAGGGATCGCCTTGCCCGATGACTAGAATTCATCAGAACCGGCATGACGGACGAAGCGCTGAGCAGTACGGCAGGCCCGTTGATGACCAGTGACCCGCGCCCGCCGGTTGCGTTAGCCGCCAGATCGCCGGGGAACTCGGGATCAAGCAGCCAGCCCGACCCCTTGCCGGCACCTCAGAAGGCGAGTGACGGTAGCTATCATCAAGGTCAAGGCCGCCCGGGAGGCGCTCGTGGGTGTGGTGACAGGACTGCGGCTTGAGCCGGTAACCCAGGAAAACGTCCGCGCTGCCTGCAAGCTGGAGTTGCGGCCCGGTCAAGATGATCTTGTGGCCCCGGTCGCGTGGTCGCTGGCCGACGCGTACACGCTGCCCGATATCGCGTGGCCTCGGCTGATCTGCGACCACGGCCGGGTGGTCGGCTTCATCATGGCGGCATTCGCCCCGCAGGATCGGGACGCGCTCTTTCACAGCTACCTGTGGCGGTTGAATGTCGGGGCTGAGCATCAGGGCAAGGGCTATGGGAGATACGCGGTAGAAGCGTTGTGCCAAGAGGCCACGCGGCGCGGAAAGCACCGGCTGACGGTGTCCTATCACCCCTACCAGCACGGCCCGGAAGGCTTCTACCAGCGTCTCGGGTTCCGGCCTACGGGCGAGTACAACGAGGGCGAGGTCGTAGCCGAGCGTGTCCTCTCCGCGGCTGCCCGGCGCGAAGGGTAACGCGTGCCGCCCGGCGGCCGTGATGGCTATGGTGGACGGGTGCGGGTAGCGACATGGAACGTCAACTCGGTCAAGCAGCGGGTGCCGCGGCTGCTGCCGTGGCTCGATGAGCGTCAGCCCGATGTGGTGTGCCTGCAGGAGGTCAAGCTCACCCAGGAGGCGTTCGCCGAGCTGCTGGGGTCTGAGCTCGCGGCCCGCGGCTACGCGTTCGCCGCGCACGGGCAGCCCCAGTGGAACGGCGTGGCCATCTTGTCCCGGGCTGGGCTCGACGACGTGCGAGCCGGGCTGCCCGGCGAGCCTGGCTTTCCCGGCCCGGAGGCCCGGGCGGTCTCCGCGTCCTGCGGTGGCATCCGCGTGTACTCGGTCTACGTGCCCAACGGCCGGACACCCGACTCCGAGCACTACCAGTACAAGCTCGCCTGGCTCGCCGCACTCACGGACGCGGTAGCGGCGGACGGCGCCGCCACGCTGGTCTGCGGCGACATGAACATCGCGCCGGCCGACGCGGACGTCTACGACCCGGCCGCCTACGCCGGGCACACGCACGTCACGCCGCCAGAACGGGCCGCGCTCGGTGACCTGGAGGCGCTCGGCCTGCACGACGTGATCAGGGACCGCTGGCCCGACAGCCGGGTGTTCACCTACTGGGACTACCGGGCGGGGATGTTCCACCAGGACCTGGGCATGCGGATCGACCTGATCCTGGCCGGCGATCCGGTCGCGACCCGGGCACGTGCCGCGTGGGTGGACCGCAAGGCACGCAAGGGCACCGCCCCAAGCGATCATGCCCCGGTCATCCTGGACCTGGACGAGGCGCCAGACGGCGACATCGGGCCGGTCGTGCCACCGCCGTCGGCCCGTTCTGCCCGGCGCTAGAAGGGGTCAGCCCCGGACGGTCCGCACGGTCCGCGCGGGCTCCCCAGGTGACGGGCCTCTTGCATCGGCCACCTCGGCCTAGTCAGCTGGCGGGCTCCTGGCCAGCACCGGTCAGGTGAAGCAGGCGGCCAGCGAGGCCTCGGCCAGGGAGCGCACGTCCGCCTCGCCCAGGCCGAACGCGCCGGCCACCGCCCGGTAGTTGTCCGCGATGTACCCGCCGAAGTAGGCCGGGTCGTCGGAGTTGACCGTGACGTGCACGCCCGCGTCGAGGAGCACGGGCAGCGGGTGGGCGGCCAGGCTCGGCACGGCCTTGAGCCGGACGTTGGACAGCGGGCACACCGTCAGCGGCGTGCGGTCGGCCGCGAGCCGGCGCAGCAGCGCCCGGTCCTCGACCGACCGGATGCCGTGGTCGACGCGCTCGGCCCCCAGGACGTCGATCGCCTGCCAGACGAAGTCCGCCGGGCCCTCCTCGCCCGCGTGGGCGACCTTGCGCAGGCCGAGCTGGCCGGCCAGCTCGAAGGCCGCACGGTAGTCGGCGGGCGGGTAGCCAAGCTCGGTGGAGTCCAGCCCGATCCCGACGAGCGCGTCGGCGAACTCGGCCAGCGACTCGACCGTCGCCAGGGCCGAGGCGGGCCCGGCGTCGCGCAGCAGGCAGGCGATCAGTCCCACCGTCGGCCCCCCGGCCTGGGCGGCGGCCAGGGCTGCCGCGGCCAGGCCTCCGATGACCGTGGCCAGGGGCACCCCGCGGGCCACGTGGGCCTGCGGGTCGAAGAACATCTCCACCCGGGTCACGCCGTCGGCCTTGGCCCGGGCCAGGTAGGCGGCGGCCAGCTCCCTGAAGTCCGCTTCGGTCCGCAGCACGCCCATGCAGGCGTAGTAAAGGTCGAGGAATGACTGCAGGTCGGTGAACTGATAGGCGCGCCGCAGCGACGCGACGTCTCCGAACGGCAACGTGAGCCCGTTGCGGGCCGCCAGCGTGAACGCCAGCTCTGGCTCCAGGGCCCCCTCAACGTGCAGGTGCAGCTCGGCCTTGGGCACGGTGGTTACGAAGTCAGTCACGATGTCTCCGGGAAATAGGATGCCGTCCACCATATACGGCGATATCACCCAGGCCGGCCGGGCATCGCCCAAATAGGCTTGACTGGGCTGGCACAATAGAACATGTGGCCGAAGAATTGCAGGTGAATAGCTGGCTGGTGATCCCCGCCAGCGAGCTCACGCTGCGGTTCTCGCGGTCCTCAGGGCCCGGGGGGCAGTCGGTGAACACCAGCGATAGCCGGGTGGAGCTGTCCTTCGATGTCGCCCGCTCGCAGGTGCTGCCCGAGTGGGCGAGGTCGCGCGCCCTGGAGCGGCTAGGCGGCCGGCTGGCCGGCGGCGTGCTCACCGTCGCCTCGTCGGGGGAGCGCAGCCAGCTCATGAACCGGCAGGAGGCCAGCCAGCGGCTGGCCGGCCTGCTGCGCGAGGCCCTGGCCCCGCCCCGCCGCCCCCGCGTCGCCACCAAGCCAAGCAAGGGCGCGCGCGAGCGACGCCTGCAAGACAAGCGCCGCCGATCCGATACCAAGCGGAACCGCCAGCTCCCGCCGCGCGCCCAGGACTGACCTCAGCTCACCCGGGCGACCGCGCAGTAGGTGTACGCCTCGGCGGCGGTCGGCCGGGGCTGCGGCTCGGCATCGGCCTGCCATTCGGCCACCGACACGATCCCCGGCGGTACCAGCTCGCCGCCCGCGAAGAACCGGGTGAACTCGGCCTCGCTCCTGGCGTAGAACGGCCCGTACCGGCCGGCCACGATCTCGGCCACCTCGTCCGGGGTGAGGTAATCGTTGGTGGCGTGCGAAACGACCAGGTAACTGCCCTTCGGCAAGGCGCTGACCAGCCGGGCGACGATCCCGTACGGGTCTTGGGAGTCGGGGATGAAGTGCAAGATCGCGCCAAGGATGAGCGCCACGGGCCGGGAGAAGTCGAGCGCCTGGCGCAGGTCGCCGTCGGCCAGGATCTTGTCTGGGTCGCGCAGGTCCGCGTCGATGTAGGCGGTGGCGCCCTCGGCCGAGCCGGCCAGCAGGGCACGCGCGTGCGCGAGGACGATCGGATCATTATCGACGTAGGCGACCCGGGCGGCCGGGTCGATCCGCTGGGCGATCTCGTGCACGTTCGGGCTGGTGGGGATCCCGGTGCCGATGTCAAGGAACTGCCCGATCCCCGCCTGCCCGGCGAGGTAGGCCACCGCGCGGCGGACGAACCGGCGGTTCTCGATCACCGCGATCCGCACGGTCGGGAAGGCCGCGGCGATGGCGTCACCTGACTCCCTGTCCGCGGCGAAATTGTCCTTGCCGCCCAGCCAGTAGTCGTAGCGGCGGGCCGGATGCGGCACGGTCATGTCGATCTTGGGCGGCGCCCACTCGGCGCCGTCGGGTCCCGCCGCTGGCCCTCGCGGGCTCATCCACGATTCCCGCTGCTGGTCACTCACTACAAGCCTCCATCTTGGTCGTGCCGCTTCGCCGGCAGAAAACGAGATCGTTACATGAAACGAGGTGTTACGACTCCGGAGGAATCACGGACAATTATCCGGGGAGGCGGACATGACAGACAACTTCAGCGTGCCGCCAGGCATGCGGGCGGGGCTGACGGCGGGCAGCCGAATCGGCCAGTACGTAATCGGTCAGCAGGTCGGCTCGGGCGGCATGGCGGTGGTGTACAGCGCGCATGACGAGTCGCTGGGACGCACGGTGGCGCTGAAGGTGCTATCGCCCGCGCTGGCGCACGACGAGGAGTTCCGCCAGCGGTTCCTGCGCGAGTCCCGCTCGGTGGCGGCGGTGGAGGAGCCGCACATCGTCCCGGTGTACGCATCCGGCGAGTCGAACGGGGTGCTGTACATCGTGACCCGCTTCGTGCCGGGCGGTGACCTGGGTACGCTGCTGCGCCGGGTGCCGGGGCCGTTCCCGCCGCAGCGGGCGGTATCGCTGGTCGGCCAGGTCGCCGCCGCGCTTGACGCGGCGCATCGCATCGGCCTGGTGCACCGGGACGTGAAGCCAGGCAACATCCTCATCGACAGCACGCCTGGCCGGGCCGAGCACGCCTACCTGTCGGACTTCGGCCTGAGCAAGGCCACCTCGTCCGCGACGGGCATCACCGCGTCCGGCATGTTCCTCGGCACCCCGGACTACTGCGCCCCCGAGCAGATCACCGGCCAGCCCCCGGTCAGCGCACGCTCGGACCAGTACTCGCTCGCCTGCGTCGCGTTCAGCCTGCTGACCGGGACCGTCCCCTACGAGCGGGACGAGACGATGGCCACCCTCTTCGCCCACGTCCAGGATCCGGTGCCCTCCCTGGTGGCCCGGGGTCCCTGGCTGTCGCCCGCCGCGGACGCGGTGATGGGCCGGGCGATGGCCAAGGACCCGGCGGCCAGGTATGAGTCCTGCGCCGCCTTCGCCGCGGCCCTGACGGCCGCGCTGCGCGCCCCCGCACCAGCGGCTGCCCCGCCAGCGCCGTTCGGCGGTCCGCCGGCCTGGGGGCAGGGCAGTCCGTCCGCCACCCCCTGGGCGCCCGCGGGCCTGCAGGGGCTTTCCGCTGGCTCGCCGACCAGGCCAGCCACCCGGGTGGGCGCAGCTGGTCCCGGCGGCGGCAGGAGGACGGCGATCATCGCGGGATCGGCGGTGGCGGTGCTCCTCGTCGGCGGGGGCATCGGGCTGGCGGTCGCGCTCAGCCAGCGGCAGGGCCAGCCGGCGCCGACCTTGCAAGACGAGCTCACTGGCACCTGGGCGGGCACCTACACCTGCTCCCAGGGCGTCACCGGGCTGCAACTGAACATCAAGGCCGGCGCGGGCGGGACCGCCACCGCGACCTTCAGCTTCTACGCCTTGCAGAGCAACTCAAGCGTCCCCGCGGGCGAGTTCGCGATGACCGGGACCTACTCGGCCAGCGGCATCAGGCTCAACCCGGGCCGCTGGATCATCCAGCCCGCCAACTACGAGACGGTAGGCCTCAAGGCGGGGCCGCTCGGCGACGGCGGCAAGACCATGAGCGGCACCGTCACCAACTCGTCCTGCACGACCTTCACCGTCAGCAAGGCAAGCTAGAGCCAGCCGGCCCCGCCCTGATTCCTAGGCGACCGCCGCCTCGACGTCCACGTCGGCCGTGGTGCGGATCAGGTGGTCGAATGCGCTCAGGGCGGCGGTCGAGCCGCTGCCGAGCGCCGTCACGATCTGCTTGTAGGCGGTCGTGGTGCAGTCGCCCGCCGTGAAGACGCCGGGGATCGCGGTCGTGCCCCGGTCGTCGGCGACGACCTCGCCCCGGGAGTTGATCGCGAGCGCCCCTCCGGTGCCCTCCAGCCACTCGGTGTTGGGCAGCAGGCCGATCTGCACGAAGACGCCGTCAACCGGGACGTCGCGGGCCGACCCGGTCACCCGGTCCTCATACGTCAGGCCCGTCACCTTGCCACCGTCGCCGGTGATCCGGGTGGTGCGCGCGCTGAGCACGACCGACGCGTTGGGCAGGGAGCGCAGCTTGCGCTGCAGCACCTCGTCGGCCTGCAGCTCGCCAGTGAACTCAACCAGGGTCACCTGCGCGGCCAGCCCGGCCAGGTCGATGGCGGCCTCGACGCCGGAGTTCCCGCCGCCGACCACCGCCACGCGCTTGCCCTTGAACAGCGGCCCGTCGCAGTGCGGGCAGTACGTCACGCCGTGGTTGCGGTACTCCTGCTCACCCGGCACGCCCAGCTGCCGCCAGCGCGCCCCCGTGGCGATGATCACGGTCCGCGCGCGCAGCGCCACGCCCCCCTCGACCTCCACCCGGTGCAGGTCGTCGCCGGGGACAAGCCCGACCGCGCTGTGCGGGGTCATGATGTCGATGTCATAGGAGCGGGCGTGCTGCTCCAGGTCGGTCGCGAGCCGCGGGCCCTCGGTGTAGGGGACCGAGACCAGGTTCTCGATCGCCATCGTGTCCAGCACCTGGCCGCCGATCCGATCGGCCAGCAGCCCGGTGCGGATTCCCTTGCGGGCGGCGTAGATGGCGGCGGAGACGCCCGCCGGGCCGGCCCCGACGACGAGGACGTCGAACGGTGCCTTGCCGGCCAGCGCGTGCGCGGACTTCTCGGCGGCGGAGCTGTCCAGGCGGGACAAGACCTGCTCGATCGTCATCCGGCCCTGGTCGAACTCCTGGCCGTTGAGGTACACGGTCGGCACCGCCAGGACGTTGCGCGCCTCGACCTCGTCCTTGAACAGCGATCCGTCCACGGCCACGTGCCTGACGCGCGGGTTGATCACGCTCATCACGTTGAGCGCCTGGACCACCTCGGGGCAGTTCTGGCAGCTGAGCGACAGGTACGTGGTGAACTCGTAGTCCCCGTCCAGCTGCCTGACCTGGTCAAGGACCTCCGGCTTGACCGTCGGCGGGTGCCCGCCCACCTGTAGCACCGCCAGCACGAACGAGGTCAGCTCGTGGCCGAGCGGGATGGCGGCGAACCGCACTGACCCGTCGGTCCCCGCGCGGCGGATGGCGAACGAGGGACGGCGCGCGTCGTCCGACCGGGTCACGGTGATCAGCTCAGAAAGCGCCGCGACCTCGTCGAGGAAGTCGGCGAGCTGCCGTGACCTGGGGCCGTCGTCAAGCGCGGCGGCGAGTTCCACCGGCTGGGAGAGCAGCGCGAAGTGCTGCTTCAGCTGCCCGGCAAGCTGGCCGAGGACTGGCAAGGGAACCTCCTGAACGTCTCTTCCCGCTGGCGCGACCAGCACGCCAGCGGGAAGGGCTGGCTGGCCGGCTGGCTAGATCTTGCCCACGAGGTCGAGCGAGGGGACCAGGGTCTCCTCGCCTTCCTCCCACTTGGCCGGGCAGACCTCGTTCGGGTGCGAGCGGACGTACTGCGCGGCCCTGACCTTGCGCACCAGCTCGGCGGCGTTGCGGCCGACGCCTTCCGGGTGGATCTCGAGGACCTGGATGATGCCGTCGGGGTCGATCACGAACGTGCCGCGGTCGGCCAGGCCCTGGCCCTCGCGGAGCACGTCGAAGCTCTGGGCGATCGTGGCGGTCGGGTCGCCGACCATGTAGTACTTGATCTTGCCGATCGTCTCTGAGGACTCGTGCCACGCCTTGTGCACGAAGTGGGTGTCGGTGGAGACCGAGTAGACCTCGACGCCCAGCGCCTGGAGCTCGTCGTAGTGGTCGGCCAGGTCGCCGAGCTCGGTCGGGCACACGAAGGTGAAGTCGGCTGGGTAGAAGAAGACGATCGCCCACTTGCCGCGCAGGTCGTCGCCTGACACCTCGACGAACTGGCCGTTGTGGAAGGCGGTGGCCGTGAACGGCTTCACTTCCGTGTTGATCAGTGCCATCGGTGGAGAACCCCCTGAAGCGTTTTCTTGAACGATGCCAATAGGCGAATGATTCAAGTGTAGCCCTCGCTCCCGGGCAGGAGCGACCGGGGGGTGCCCTGATCAGGGACGGGACGGACTACTCCAGGGGGTGTACCCGCAAGCGGACGGTTCGCGGCCGGCGCTACTGAGGCCGGTACTGGTCGGGGCGGAAGGCCTCCATGATGATCGACTCGCCGCGGAAGGCGGGGGTCTCGCGGACCTTCCTCTCGATCTGTGCCGCCGTCATCGTGTAGCTGAGGAACAGCAGCAGCGACGCCCCCTGGACGATGATCACCAGCCAGGCCGAGGTGCCCGCGAGCCAGTCGTTGAGCGCGTGCAGCACGGCGGGGGTGCCGATGCCGATGGCGATGAGCGGCAGCCGCCGCCGGTGGTAGTTGACCGCCAGGCCCATGAAGAAGCCCGAGATCCCGGCCCAGACCGCGTGCTGGAACCCGTCGACGAAGACCCGCTCGGCGAACGCGAGGATGGCCTGCACCGCCTGGCTGGGCGAGTGGGCCATGTTGATGAAGACGATGTCCGCCGAGGTGTAGAAGGCCTGCTCGGCGATGCCGAAGGTGAGCCCGGCGACCGTGCCGAGGACCATCCACATCCGGACGTCCAGCTTGACGTTCCTGACCTTGAGCAAGATCAGCCCGGCGAGCAGCACAGGAAGCGCCTTGGTGGTCTCCTCGTTGATGCCGATGACGATGGCGTCGGGCAGCGTGATCCCGCCCCCGGTGGACAGGGCGTCGTTGATGTTGATCGTGACGAGGTTGATCCAGATCAGCGTCCAGGCCACGATCGCGACCGCGATGATGATCTCCTGCTTGCCCGGCAGCGCGGGCGGGCGGATCAGCATCCAGAACCCGGCCAGCCACAGCGGCGCCACGTAGATGCTGTAGGCCCAGCCCGGCGTGGACAGGTCGCTCGAGGAGCTGAGCACCGTCAGGAAGATCAGCGGGAGCAGCGCGTAGGCGATCACCGCCAGTCGCAGTCCATGCCATCCCCTGTTGTGCGTCCAGTTGTGCACGGGGAACAAGATCCGCAGCATGCTGGCCAGGTCATCGCCGCTGGTCACGGCGGGCTCGGGCGTGTAAGGCGGGTTCCAGCCGGGCGGCTGCGGCCAGCCGGCCGCGGGCAGCTCGCCGGTCAGCCGCCATCTCGGGTCCGGGGCGTGGGCCGGCGGCGGGGTGCCCGCAGCCGGGTTGACCTGGTCGGTACCCGTCACCGGAGCGAGCCGAAGCAGCGGCCCGTCCGGCGAGCCGAGCGCCAGCTCGACGGGCTGGTCCACGGTCGCCTGGGAGATCTCGCCGCCGCCGGCGAAGGTGGGTGCCGAGCCGGCCTTGACGTACTCCCAGCCCGACGGTCCCTGGCGGACCACGGCGTGGTGACGGGAGACGGTCGGGTCGTTGACGACGACATCGTTGTCTGGCGCCCGGCCGATCCTGGCCTCCTGCCCGGCCCTGACCGTGTGGGACTGCCCGCCGAGGGACAGCTGGAGCTCAGGCCCTGACGTAGCGGGGGCTTTCTGCGGTCCTGATTGCGCGGGCACCCAGAAGGTCCAGCCAGGCGGGGCGGGCGGCCAGGACGGGTCCGGCTGCCAGCCCGGATCTGGCTGCCACCCCGCCGGTGGGGCCGGCCACCCCGGTGGCGGGTTGAACGCGTAGCCAGCCGCGTCAGCGGTACCCGAACCGGATGCACCGGGAAAACTCATGTTTGTGCCCGTCTCGTCGCGATTCACCTAGGCCGCCATCGACCTGACCCCACGTGCATTAAACCCCACGGATCACGCCTTGAGCCAACCGGCGGCCCTCGCCTGCCGGGGCGCGCTATTGCCGGTCCGGGTCCAGGGTCAGCGAGATCGAGTTGATGCACCAGCGCTCGTCGGTCGGCGTCGAATAGCCCTCGCCGGTGAAGACATGGCCGAGGTGGGAGCCGCAGGCGGCGCAGCGGGCCTCGGTGCGGACCGTGCCGAGCGACCCGTCCTCGACCAGCGTGACCGCGTCGCCCTCCTTCGGCTGGTAGAAGGACGGCCAGCCGCAGCCCGAGTGGAACTTCGCCTCAGCGCGGAACAGCTCGTTGCCGCAGGCGCGGCACTTGTAGATGCCGGGCGCCTCGGTGTCGGTGTACTCGCCCGTGAACGGCCGCTCGGTCCCGGCCTGCCGCAGCACCTGGTATTCCTCGGGCGACAGCAACTCGCGCCACTCCGCCTCGCTCCGGTTCACCTTGTCCATGGCGGACAGTTTATTGAATCGAGTCCCGGGGCGCGGTAGTGGGATAATTGGGGCATGGCAACACTGGTAGGCCGGGAGGCTGAGCTCGGGCGGCTGCGGGCCTTCCTTGAAGAGGCGCTGTTCGCGCCGGCCGGAGCGGGCCGCGCGCTCAGCGCGCTGGTCAGCGGCGACGCGGGCATCGGCAAGTCGAGGCTGGTCGACGAGGTCGCAACGATCGCCGAGGGCAGGGGCGTCACGGTGCTGCGCGGCCATTGCGCCGAGATCGGCGACAGCGTCCCCTACCTCCCGTTCGCCGACGCGCTGCGCGGCGTGCGGCTGCCGCCCGCGGCGGCCGCGGCCCTGGCTGAGGCGGTCAAGAAGCGCCCGGTGCTCGGCTGGCTGCTGCCCGACGGCTCCGGGGGGCTCGACACCGAGGCGGACAACCGCTCCGGGCTGGCCAGGGAGCAGATGTTCGGCGCGATGCTCGGCCTGCTGGCCGAGCTGGCCGAGCAGGCCCCGGTGCTGCTCATCCTGGAGGACCTGCACTGGGCCGACGCCTCGACCAGGGACCTGCTCATCTTCCTCTCCCGCATGCTGCACCGCGAGCGGGTCGCGGTCGTGGCCACCTACCGCACCGACGACCTGCACCGCCGTCACCCGCTGCGAGCCGTCGTCGCCGAACTGGTGCGCCTGTCGGCCGTCACGCTGGTAGAGCTCACCCCGCTTCCGGCCGCCGCGATGGCCGAGCTTCTTTCCTCGATACAGAACGGGCCGGCCCCCAGTCCCGAGTCCGCCGCCATCCTCAACGGGATAGTCGAGCGGGCCGACGGCAACCCGTACTACGCCGAGGAACTGCTCGCCGCCGCCTGCTCCCAGGGGTCGGTTCCCTCTGGGCTGGTTCCCACCGGGCTGGCGGCGCTCCTGCTGTCCCGGGTCGAGCGGGTTTCCGAGGCGGCGCAGCAGGTGCTGCGGGCCGCCGCCGTCGAGGGGCGCCGCGCCGACGACCACATCGTCCGGGCCGTGGTCAGGGACGTGGCGGGACTGGCCGACCCGGACTACGACGCGGCGGTGCGGGAGCTGGTCGCGCACCAGCTCCTGGTGCCCGACCAGGCCGCCGCCGGGCAGCAGGCGGGCGCGGGGTACTACGCGTTCCGTCACGCGCTGCTGCGGGAGGCGGTCTACAACGACCTGATGCCGGGCGAGCGGACCCGGCTGCACGCCCGGCTGGCGGCGCTGCTCGCCCAGCGGGCGCCCGGCGTGCCCGGGACCGCGGCTCAGCTTGCCCACCACAGCCTGGCCAGCCACGACATCCCCGGCGCTTTCAAGGCCTCGCTCAAGGCGGGGAAGGAGGCCTCAAGGCTCGGCGCGCCCGCCGAGGCGCACCGCCACTACGACCGGGCCCTCGCCTTGTGGGACCGGGTCGATGACGCCGGGAAGCTGGCCGGGATCGGGCGCGGGGCGCTGAGCCTGCGGTCCGCGACGGCGGCCGCGCACGCCGGGGACGTGCCGCACGCCGTGGTGGTGCTGCACCGGCTGCGCGAGACGCTCGCCGGCGGCGAGGACGCGGAGCTGCGCAGCCGGACCGGCGAGCGGCTGGCCTACTTCCTCCTGCAGCGGGATAGCGCCGAGGCGCACGCCGACGCGCTGCGAGTCGCGCGGGCCACCGTCCGCGAGACCCCCGAGGAACCGCCAACCGCCTACCGGGCACGAGCGATGGCCACCTACGCCCTGGCGCTGATGTCGTCGCAGGGGTACGGTGTCGCGCTTGACTGGGCGCAGCGGGCCCAGGCCGTGGCCAGGCAGGCGGACGCGCCCTGGGTGGAGGCGGAGGCGCTGGCCACCATCGGCATGCTGGCCGCCCGCGCGGGCCAGCAGGAGGAGGCCATCGGCAAGTTCACCGCTGCCTACGAGAAGGCGTCGGGGACGGACATGCTCAGCGTCGAGCTGCGCGCCACCTTCCACCTGGCCACGGAGCGGCTGTCTCGCGGTGAGCTGGCCGAGGCGGCGCGATTGGCCCACATCGGGGTCCGCCGGGCCGACGATGAGGGGCTGCGCCTGGCGCCGTACGGGCTTGACTTGCAGTACCTGCACTTCCAGGCGCACTACGCCGACGGGCGGTGGGACCACGCCCAGGAGATAGCCGACAGCTTCGCGGTCCCCGCCACCAGCCAGCCCGAGGCGCTCTTGTCGGCGATGGCGCTGTTCATCGACGTCGCCCGGGGCAACCCGGCGGCGGACGATCGGCGGGCCTGGCTCGAGCCGTTCTGGAAGGACGACTTCGTCGCCTTCCTCGCCCGTGGCCTGTACGCCGAGCACGCGCTGTGGGCGGGCGACACCGACCTGGCGCTAGCCGAGGCGGATGCGTCGATCAACGCCGATGGCTGGCCCACGCACACGCCCGCCGTCATCCGCCCGGCCTGTGTCGCGCTCGGCGCGCGGGCCGACCGGGCGATCCTCGCGCGGGCCGTCGGGGATGAGGTGCTCGCGGCGTCCGAGGTGGCGGCCGCGCAGCGGCTCCTTGAGGTCGCCCGCGAGGGGGCCCGGTTCCCGGCGCGGCCCGCCGCGGTGCTCGGCCCGGAGGGACGCGGCTGGCTCGCCCGCTGCGAGGCTGAGTACCTGCGCGCCGACGGCCGCAACCGGCCGGAGAACTGGGACCGGGTACTGGCCGAGTTCGGTCCCGGCTACCTGTACGAGACGGCCAGGACGCGGTGGCGGCTGGCCGAGGCCCTCGTCGAGGCGGGCCGCCGCGAGGCGGCCGCCGCCACCTGGGAAGCCGCCCGGGCCGCGGCGGACAAGCTGGGCGCCGCCCCGCTGCGCGCCGCGCTCGACGACCTGCGGCGGCGGGCCCGGCTGGACCCGCAGGCCGCCGCGAGCGGGGGCCCGGCCGGCCTGGCCGGCGCGCTGACCGGACGGGAGCAGGAGGTGCTGCGGCTGGTCGCGCTGGGCAAGAGCAACAGGGAGATAGCCGCGGAGCTGTTCATCGCGCCGAAGACGGCCAGCGTCCACGTCTCCAACATCCTCGGCAAGCTCGGTGCCGCCAGCCGCACCGAGGCGGCCGCCATCGCTCACCGTCAGGGCCTGGGCGGCTAGCGTCATCCGGGCCGCGGGCGCGTTACGGTCGCAGGGCCTCGAGAAGGAACGCGGCCCGGTCGGCGGCCCGCGCCGGGTCGGCGTCCGGGCTGCCGATCTGGGGGTCCCAGTTCAGGTCGTAGAAGACCTCGGTCACGCCCTGGGACGCGAGCCAGGCCACGTCCGCCTGGATCTGCTCGAAGCTCCCAGAAAGCAGCAGCCGCTGCCCGGCCCGCCCCGCGACGGGGTCGCCCGCGCGGACGACGCCACGGCAGATGATCCGCAGCGGGCCGCGCCCGCAGGCGGCGGCCGCCTCCTGGACGAGGGCCACCGACGGGCCGATCTTCGACAAGTTGGCCGCGCTCGCGGTGACCCAGCCGTCCGCGATCCGCCCGGCGCGCTCCATCGCGGGGCGGGACATTCCGCCCAGGATGACCGGCGGCCCCGGCTGCTGCACCGGAGGCGGGTCCTGCCGCCCGGCCGGGATCTCGTAGTACTCGCCCGTGAGCCCGGAGCCGCCCGACCACAAGGCGCGCAGCGCCGCCACGTACTCGGCCGTCCGCGGCCCGCGCCCCGCCATGACGGCACCTGAGCCGGTGAACTCCTCCTTGAGCCAGCCGATGCCGAGTCCCAGGTCGAGCCGTCCGCCGGAGAGCACGTCGACCGTCGCGGCCTGCTTGGCCATCAGCAGCGGTGACAGGAACGGGTGGTTGACCACGGCGACACCGAGCCGGATCGTGGAGGTAACCGCCGAGGCGTAGCCCAGCGTCACCATCGGGTCGAGCACGCTGTGGTACACCGGGGCCAGGCCCGAGCCCGCGGGGAACAGCAGCCGCTGGAACGTCCACAGCGACCGGTAGCCGAGCTCTTCCGCCCGCCGGGCGAAGCCAGCCAGGTTGCCTGGCGTCGCCCACGCGCCCGCGACCGGTGCGCCCAGCCCGATGTCGATGCTGCCCATGCCGTCACATTAGCCGTTTGCCCTACGAGCCCTCGCTCCTGGCCCGGAGCTTGGCTATGAGAGCGAGGATGTCGTCCTCCATGCCGATCTTGACCGTGGCCGGATCAACCGACGCCAGTTGCGGGATCGGCGCACCCATGGTGACCAGCAGCTCCCGGGCCGCCTTGAGGTCCCAGTGGAAGTGGTTGAGCTCCCCGTCCGCCCAGGCCAGCCGGTACGCGGCCGTGGCGGAACCTGTCAAACCGAATGGAACATCAGGCGACGTAGACGTTGACTGCTGTGCTCTCCTGTGACTCGATGGTCGGTCGTGGCTGGTTGATCCAGGTCTTGCGTGGCAACTCAGGTGCTCTGGGTGGTCGGCGGAAGCGGTCCGGGCGGGCGGCGTAGGCGGCGTCGAGGACCTGCTGGCGGCGGGCCTGGATTTCCCGCCAGGTGCCGTCGTGGACGGACTGGGGAGTGTGCAGGCCGATCCCGGAATGGCGGTGCCGGGTGTTGTAGTAGGTGAAGAAAAGGCTGCAGAACTCGCGGGCCCCGCCGAGGCTGGCGAACTTCCCGGGGAATATTGGGCAGTACTTGAGCGTCTTGAACTGCGCTTCCGAGTAGGGGTTATCGTTGGATACGTGCGGGCGGGAGTGCGACTGGGTTATCCGCAGGTCTGAGAGCAGGTCAGCGACCGGCTTGGACGTCATTGACGTGCCGTTGTCGGCGTGCACGTATTCTGGCCTGGCTTCTCCGTTGGCTTTCACGGCGTTCTCGATGAATTCCCTGGCGAGGTCGCCGTTCTCGGTTGCGTGGACCTCCCAGTGGATGGCCTTGCGGGAGTATATGTCGATCATGACGTACAGGTCGAAGTAGAGCCCACGCCATTCCGACTTGAGCTTCGTTATGTCCCAGGTCCATACCTGGTCCGGGCCGTCGGCGACGAGCTCGGGGCGGACGCGCGGCGGGTGGGCGGCCTGGGCGCGGCGGTCGCGGACCTCGTCGCGGCTGGCCAGGACCCGGTACATGGTGCGGGCAGAGCAGTAGTAGCAGCCCTCGTCGAGCAGGACGGCCCAGACCTGGGCCGGCGACTTGTCAGCGAACCGGTCGCTGTCGAGGATCTCCAGGACCTGCTCTCTTTCCTCGCCGGAGAGGGCAGCCGGGTGCTGCGCCCGCTCGCCTCCCGGTTTTCCCGGGCTGCCCGGGCGCGGGTTTTCCGCACGCCACAAAGTGGTCCGTGATTTACCGAGGAGGCGGCACGCCCCTGTCTTTGAGGTGGCTGCGGCGAGAGGCGCGAGGAAGCCGTCTTTTATTTCTTCTGATTCTTTTCCGAGTCCGCGCTCCCGGAGAGCGTTTCCAAGAGCGCGTGCACTTTTCCCATGATCTCCAGGGCAGCCTCGGTCTTCGAGAGCTTCGCCGCGAGCTTCTCGTTCTCCTTTCGGAGCCGTTCGTTCTCAGCCTCCGCTGCGCTCTTTCCCGGGCGGCCGGGCTTCTTTTCCGGGACGGCCTCGGGTTCTCCGCTGTCGCGTTCCCTGCGCCATTCTGTGAGGTAGGCGCTGTAAATTCCCTCGCGGCGGAGCAGGGCGTTCCGTTCTTGCGGGGACGACGCGCTCTCGTATTGCCCGAGGATGCGCATCTTGTACTCGCGGGTGAACGTCCGGCGCTTCGGCCGCGATGCCCGCGGCCCGTCTGGGCTGGCCACGGTTCCATCCTGCCCGTCCCGGGCCGCGTTCACGTCGGCGATCGACATCGTCACGTCTGGTTGATCCAACTCTCGCCCTGCATGAGCTGATTGCACGGATATTTAGTGGGTTCATCCTGTTTCACACCAGTATGGCAGGGAGGGTGGCGTGCCTGATAGCGTCGCCGCGCAGGCTCAGGACCCGGAAGGCCTGGGCCAGGTAGTAAAGCGCCTGCATCGCCGTTCCGCGGCGGCGTAGCCGTGCTAGCCGCTTATCCATGGTGGTGGCCGGCTCGTCGCGGATCTTGAGGAGCTCAAGCGTTTTCTCTACCGCGGCGTTCGCCTCGTAGTGCTGGCCCAGGCAGGCCAGCAGGAATGCCTCTCGTGCGGGTATGACGTCGATCCCTGCCTTGCCGGCCAGCCGGTCATGCTCCCGGATCGCCTTCAGCGCACGGACGTACCGCCCTTCCCTGATGAGCACCAGGCAGCGCAGTTCCTCGAGGCGGCGGCGGTACGCCTCTGACTGGACCTGGCCCGCGGCCGCGTCGATCTCCGCCAGCGTGAGCGGCTCGCCAGCGAGGAACTTCAGGCGCAGTGACTCCACCGTGACGCTATCGTCAAACCAGGGCGTAGTGAGCTCAGGGCCGAGATGGCGGGCCCGGGCGAGGAGGTCGCGGGCCTCGTCGGTGCGTCCCCGGGCAAGCGCGTGAACCGCTCTCTTGAGCGCGGAGCCGCCGCTCGCCGGGCTGTCGTAGGCGGACTCGATCGCGGCGCGCAGGGTCTCACAGCGGTCAGATTTCACGACCTCGCCCGTCGCGAGGTAGGCGCTGCCCAGCCGGGAGAGCGTGTTCTCGATGCCGATGGCATGCTCGTCGTCCAGGACGTCCTCCAGGATCTGGGCATTCAACCGGATCGCGTCGCTGTACCAGGCGAGGTGGAAGTAGGCGAGGGCTAGGTCCGCGCGCGCCGCCACCGAGCCTTTGCTCGTCAGCGGTTCGAGCAGGCTGACGACCTTGGTGTAATCGCCGAAGTCAACCAGCAGAAGGTCGCCGAAGCTCGCCCACAGCTGGCTGGCTTCCGTCCAGTGCCGGGCGCTGCGGTAGTCCTTGAACAGCGCGATCATCCGGGCGAGTTCCTTCCCCCGTGAGGCCCGGCTCGGGACTGCGGGGGGCAACGCCTGGAAATGGTCGGGAACCCGGCTGCTGGCCGCGACAATGCTGGCGTCGTCGCCGCATTCGGCCACGTAGGCTCGGGTGATCGCGTGCATGTCGTACGTGTTGCTTGCGCGGTCCCAGGACAGCAGCCCGCGCTGCTCTAGGACCTTAAGGGCATTCTCCAGCCGGGTGCTTGCTCGCGGCCCGCGCCCGTGCGCGAGCCTGGCCACGTCCCGGTCAGCGGCGGGCTGCCTTGGCGGGAAGGGGCTGATCCCCGCGAGGGTGTCCCAGCGGACCGGTCCTGGAACCTGCGACATCCTTTCGAGTAGCAGGCGCGGGTCGGGTCCGAGATTGGCGAAGGTGGTCGCCAGGATGTGGGTCCGGCGCTTGGCCAGGGGGAGCCGGGCCAGGCGGAAGTCCCCGCCCGCCGCCGGGTCAGCCAGCCAGCGGTCCAGGTCGCCCGGCTTCTCCCGGTAGTCGTGGACCTCCCCGGCGATCAGTCCCGCCAGCAACGGGTGGTTGTCCAGCGGCTGCAGGAAGTTCGTGATCGCCTGATCGCTGGCCGTCACGCCCAGCTTGGCCAGCAGGGCCTTCGCGTCGTCGTTGGTAAGGCCGGGCAGCCTCCGGTGCTGAACTCCAGGTATGGGCGCACCAGAGTGGCCCCACAGCGAAAGCGGCTTGAGTCGGGTAGTGATCAGTATCTTTGAGGGTGCCGCGCCCGCCAGGCTGCGGACAAACTCGTCGGCGTCCGGGTCGGGCAGCAGGCGCTCGCAGCCATCGAGGACGACGAGGAATCGCTGCCCGCGCAGTCGGCGCAGCACCTCGTCGAGCAGTGCGGTGCCATCAAGTTGCCCTCCATCCCTGGCATCCCCTTCGGACATGTAGCGCAGCAGTTCCCGCAGGAGGTCGGCCACAGACGCCGGGCGATCGTAGAAACTCCACCACAGCACCCCGGCGGGCGGGGCGATCGTGCTTTGCGCCTGGCAGTTGATCCATTCCCACGCCAGGGCGGACTTGCCCATCCCGCCGATGGCCTCCACCACCATGACCGGGTCGCAGGACCGGCTCCAGGTATCCAGCCTCGCCAGTTCCTCATCGCGGCCGATGAACGTGACGTTTCCGATGTACGGCGGCACGGCCCGCATCGGGGCGCCTTGCGGCCGGGAGCCCGAGGCCGGCCTGGCGTGAGCGACTGGCCCGCTCAGCGCCAGCATCAGGTTCTCGCGAAAGCTGGCCACCTCGCCTAGGGGCTTTACCGTGTGGTTCCGCTTGACCCGGGCCTTGAAGTCCTTGAGCGCCTCAGCGTCCGGTCCCGTGTCGATCTGCTCCGGCGGCCACGGCAGCTTGTTGTCGAGCGCAAAGGCCAGGATCTCCATTCCGTCGTGGTCCTTCGCCGTCTCATATTCAAGCTCGGTGTAGGACTTAGGCCCCCCGGCCGGCCGCGACCCGTATCGATGAGCCAAGAGCAGCACGAACACGTCGCAATCGGCGATCCGGCTGAGGCACACCTCCAGTGGGACCGCGCTCTGCGGCCCCCAGTCCTCCATGTAGACCGGTTCCATCTTCAGTCGTCGGCACACCTCTACCGCGGCCTGGCGGTACTCGCTGAGGGCCTCACCCGACGCGCTACTTATGAACACGCGCCGTGAGTGTTCGGTGGCATGGGGCACCTGAGGCACCAACCCCTCCTGGTGGTGGGATCTTTCGCCCGCAACGGCGTGCGACTCGATGGGCCAGTGATGCCTATCCTTGCGCGACTCAGGGCTGGGCGGGTGCGATTCGGTGAATTTGTTATTCCAAGTAAGATTGAGTCGACATATTGGTAATTATCAAGCTATGTCCTTTTCGTGTCTTTCACCCGCTTCGCTCCATTTGGCCATCCAGGCCTGGTTCTCGGCCGAGATGACGTCCTCGCAGGCGGCGGCGAGGTCTGGTCCGGCCAGAGCCGTTGGGTCACCCGACTCGTGCAGGCCCAGGAGGCGCTGCAGCTGGACGGCGGTGCGGCTGTACTCAACCCAGTTGAACTCATAACGCTCCGCGGCGATGTAGGCGGCCATCGCCCCGCCGGCGGTCGTCGCGACGGCAGCCCATGCGGCTACGCTCGCGGAGGCAACGGTTGTCGCGGCCAGGCCGGCCGCGACCAGCGCGAGGATCACCTCGACCGCCTTGAGCTGCTGCAGTCGCTTCTTCATCGCGGCCGCCTTGGGCACGTAGTACTCCCCGAGCTGGGTCTTGCGCACGCGGACGTCCAGGTAGGACTCGATGTCCCGCACTGGCGGCAGGTCGCGGTCGCGGGCCATGACCCCCAGCGTGTGGTGCGCGATCGCCGCGGCGTCGTCCTCCAGTCCCCTGACCCGGGTCCGCAGGCGGGCCGCGCGGTCGCCGGACTGGTAGCCGCCACCGCCGCAGAGGAACAAGAAGACCTCGGTCTTGAGCGCCTCGGCCACCGAGCGTGCCTGCGTCCACTGCCGCGCTTGCCGTGGGGTGGCCCTCCAGCGGGTGTATGCCACCGCCGCCATGACCGTCGCCGCGATAACCGCCAGGAGCGTCGCCGCGAAAGTGCTGGCCGGCTTGACCTGGCTGCCCGCCAGCGCCACCGCCGCCGCGGCCACCGTGAGGCACAGCCGCCCGACCCGCTGCCGTGTCGGCCCGGCCTTAAGGTGGTTCGCGGTCTGCGACCAGACGCTCTGCCGGCTGTAGGCGTACCTCGCCGCCACCGACTCTGGTTCGGTCATATACAAAGCGTGACACAATAGTAGCAATTTGGGTAGTACGGGCTGAGGGCGTGCGGGAAGGCGGGAGAGCAGTGCGCTTGAACCGCCGCCGGGGCGACGGTCGCGGCGATCGCCGGGTCGCTCGGCGGCCTGGACTTCCTTGTCGCCAACGCGGGCGGCACCGTTGGCGCGGGCAACCTCACCAGCGCGGGCACGGGCGACTTCACCGCCACGTTCGCGCTCAACGCCGGGCACGCCGCCGAGCTCATCCGGCTCGGCCTGCCCCACCTGACCGCCGCCGGCGGAGGGTCCGTCGTCATCATCTCCTCGGTCACCGGCATGCACCCAGCCCCGCGAACCGCCTACGCCGCCGCCAAGGCGGCCGAGATTCGCCTGGCCGCGACCGCCGCCCAGGAACTGGCGCCGCTGCACGTCCGGGTCAACGCGGTCAGCCCAGGCTCGATCATGTTCCCCGGCGGCGGCTGGGACTGGCTCAAGCAGCACAGCCCCGGCGTCTTCGAGGCCTGGCTGGCCAGGGAGTTCCCGCACGGTCGGCTGGGCCGCCCGGAAGAAGTCGCCGACGTCGTGACGTTCCTGCTGTCGGACCGCGCCTCCTGGGTCACCGGGGCCAACATCCCGGTGGACGGGGCGCAGATCTACCCGAGTGCCCGCAGGTTCGAATAGCCGAGAGGTACGGGTCCTGCTCGCCATCACCCCGCGCGGTCGACGCGAGACCTGGGTCGTGCGCGGCCTGGACTAGGTGCCTTGAGGAACGGATCCTGGGAGGCCCGGCTGGCCATCCGCCTGAGTTGAGCTGGACTCGAGCCCGGGTTCCGCGCTCAGTGGGCGTCGAAGTAGCTCAAACCGGAGCGCTGTCCGCGCCTGCCCGTCGCCCGCCTGACGTAGCAGGGTGACCAGGCCAGGATGATCGGCCAGTGCCGGGAAGCCGCGGGGAAGCCGGTCCTCAAGCGCGTCAAGGCGCGCTCGGAGCGACTCGGAGCTGAACGAAAAGCTTGCGTCAAGCGGCATGTCGTACTTGCTGAACAGGTGCTCCGCTGTTGCCCACCATGGATTGTCTGGCTGGGGCACTACGGGTAGCCTCGATCGGACGGCAACGTAATCCAGGAATGTCCCAATAGGATCCCCATCCGCCGCCTCGTCTACGAGCGCCTCATAGAATGGCATGTAGAGGTGCTGCAAAAGAATTGCCACGACGAGCTGTGTACGGCTAAGGGGTGGCAGGCTCCAGGCCGGATTGAGGCGGTTCTCAAGTACGATGCTGTTGATAATCCGCTTGATGCGTCGAGGATTCCGGCCCGCACTTTCTATCAGGATCCTGGTAATGGTCTTATCGATCAGCGCCGCAGTGCCCGACCGGCGGGCGTAGCCCTGGATTAGCTCGGTCAACTGCCCCTCGTCCGGCGGCGGCAACCGGTGCACTACTTGCACGATCTTCTCAAGGTAGGCGCGGCCCGCACTTTCCGAGCCGTCACGGGACAACGGGCCGCCGCGTGCTATGACGGACAGGTCGCAGGCGAAGATAAAGATAAGTCCCGGGGCGTCTAGATATAGCTTGACCGCCTCACATACCTGGACGATTGCCTCATCGGAGCATCGGTCGAGGTCATCGACGAACGCCACGAGCGTTCGCCTCGGATTTGCCGAGTCCCCAGCGTTCACCCAGTCGGTGAGCATTCCCCGGATGACCTCCCTGAGCTCGTTACGGCTGCGAGCATCCACGGCCAGCCGGGTCCAGAGCTCATCAACAAGTCGGGGCACGCCGATGAACCGGGCAACCAGGCCGAATCCGATTCCAGCCAGGACGAGGGCGCGGCGCCTGCCAGGGAGCTTCCGGACCCACCGGCGGATGACATTCGGGTCTAGCTCAACCAGAACCGACTTGATCAGTCCCTCGAGTGCACTCGCGTCCTTGGCCGTCCACGCGTTGAAGCGGACCGTCGCCAGTCCCGGGTAGCTGACCAGGCGGGATTCGATCTGCCTTAGCAGAGTGCTCTTGCCCATACCCCAGCTGGCATCGATGGCCAGAACGAACGGCGTCTCCAGGCGAGAGGTAGCCAGTAGCGAGGCAATGCCGCCTGCGACGCTGTCTGTGCCGAGGAGGTCGCCGCGGGCGCTTTCCACCGGCTCGTCATTCAGTAGCGTGTAGGGCTGCTCGACGGTTGCCTCGACGTCCTCGATGGCCGCGGGAGTGAACTCCTCCGCCAACTGGCGGAGCTTTGCCACCGCAAGACCGGACAGGTCCGATGCGGCGGCGAAGACTGCCGCCTCGTCGACCGCCATCTGGCTGGCGTGGCGCACGAGTTCCTTCTCGGTCTCGCGGTGGGCCGCGGCTGCCTCGAAGTCCTGCTCGTCTATGGCCGCCTCTTTGGCCGTCCGGATCTGCCGGATGTTCGCCTCGAGATCGCTCTTGCCGACTTGCTGCGATGCTAGGGCGACGAGCGTGTCCGCCATCTCGATCATCCGCTGATCGGGTTCTGTTGTTTCCCCGGGCTTGCCGGGCAGGCCTGGCGGCGTCGTGATGGCCACGTCGTCGAGGCAGGCATGTAGTCCCAGCACGGCGGCTGCGCGCAAGGCCCCATCGGTGATTCGTGTGCCGAGGTGCCGCCCGAGCTCGTCGGCAGCCTGCCGGAGCATCTGGCCCGCGGCTAGCTCGGCCGGTACCTCCAGGGCCAGCGGGCCAGGGCGGTCTGCCAGGCGGCGCACCTCGGCCGGTGGCATCCCGAAGATAGCTGCCGAGGCGGCGAAGACCTCGCCCTCGTCTAGGTCTCGGGTCAGCGCGCGCAACTCTCCGTAAAGTTCCTTCTCGGTCTCGCGGTGGGCCGCGGCTGCCTCGAAGTCCTGCTCGTCTATCGCCGCTTCTTTCGCTGCCTGGATCTCCTTGATCTTCGCCGTCAGATCGCGAGCGGGAGGGCTGGGGAAGGAGGATGCAAGCAGCGCGATGGCCTTGGATCGCGCGTTGAGAAAAAGCTGGAGCTTCGAGTGGAGCGTCTGGGAGCTGTTACTCCGAGTGAAATAGAGCGCCAGGCTTGCGGCTGCCCGCAGCGCCTCATCCGTGATTGTTGTGCGGTATAGGCCATGCCGCCCGATCCAGGTGCGCTTGAGGAAGGAGGCGGCCTCCGTGGCATCCATGTTGGGCAAGTGGATTACCTGGAAATTGCGCCGCGCGAAGGCGTCGGCCGCAAAGTGCTGACGGTAAAGTTCTGGTGTTGTGGAGCCGATTATCTGAATGCTCCGGCGGTTCAGTGCGGCACGGAAGGAGATGATGGCCGGACTGTTCGTCTCGATCTTTTTGTTCGAGAGCAGGTCATGTACGTCCTCGATGTAAAGGAGAACGTCTGGCCGGGCCTGCGCCTCTTTCGTTACCCTCGTCAGGCTGTCTTCAAAGTCGCCCGCGTGGGCCCTGAGCATGGTGTTGCTGATCCAGTAGATCTTCTTCCCGCCGGTCGTACCCGGGGAATCGTTCCGCTCAGTATATTTGGCGATCTCGGCCAGCACAGCTTGGGTGGCCGCGCTTGACTCGCTGACCAGGATTGGATTGTTCCTCAGCGGTCTGGACAGGGCCTGTATCGCCAGGTCAAGCTCCTTTTCGCGGCCGATGATCGGATAAGCCTCGTGCATTGCCTGGATCGGCTCGGCGATCGCGTCGATGATTCGTTCGAAGTGGTCGAGCCTGCCCAAGGTCGATGGCAACGGCTCGCCGGCCCCGCTCGCGATCGGCACGGGTTCCTTGCCCTGGTAGCCGTGCAGCAGGTAAATCACCTGCTGGCGCACCCGGTTCAGGTCAGCGCCCAGCTTCACCAGCACCTGCGCCGCCACGCCATCACCCTCGCCGATGAGGCCGAGCAAGATGTGCTCAGTGCCGATGTAGTTGTGGCCGAGCTGCAGCGCCTCGCGCAGCGAAAGCTCAAGTACCTTCCTGGCCCGTGGCGTCAACGGGATATGCCCCGACGGCGCCTGCTGACCCTGGCCGATGATCTCCTCGACCCGCTGGCGAACCGCCTCGAGGCTGATGCCCAGCGACTCGAGCGCCTTGGCCGCCACGCCCTCGCCCTCGCGGATGAGCGCGAGCAGGATGTGCTCAGTGCCAATGTAGTTGTGATTGAGCAGCCTGGCTTCTTCTTGCGCCAGGACAACAACCCGCCGCGCTCGGTCGGTGAACCGCTCAAACACGTTGGCCCCCTTCGTCCCGCACGCAGTGGCAAACACAAGCTTAGAACGCAAATGCGCCGGCAGTGCGGCAACGTTCAGCCGCTTTCTGCTAGGACCTGGCGCCACGCGAGCTTGAGCCATGGTACTTTACGTACTCGCCGCCGCCGGGGGGATAAATGTTCGGAGAACATGGCAATGTCGCGTCCCTTGGCGAGCCGGCCACCCGGCCGGCGAGGGACACCGAACGTCGCTGGGCTCGCCTCCGGATGGCCCAGCCGTGGCTGGTGGTGTGCTGCTATTTCATCGGCGCGGTGGCGCTGACGGCCCATTTGTGGGTTGACCCGGCTAGCCGTGAGCAGCTCAGTGGTGGGCGCGATGTGGACTTGTTCGCATGGTTCCTGAGGTACGCGGCAACGGCTGTCGCGCACGGCCATCTGCCGTCGCTGTTTACGGTCGCGATGAACGCGCCGCAGGGCGTCAACCTCATGTGGAACACGTCGTTCCTGCTGCCGGGGGTGCTGCTCGCGCCGGTTACCCTGCTGGCAGGCCCTCAGGTCAGCCTGACCCTGGCGCTGACGGCGGGCTTCGCGGGGTCGGCTGCCAGCTTGTTCTGGGTGCTGAGGCGGTGGGGGGCCAGCGTCAGCGCGGCCGCGCTGAGCGGTGCGGTCTACGGGTTTTCCCCGGCGATGCTGAACGCGGGCTTCGCGCACTACCATCTGCAGTTCGCGGTCCTGCCGCCGCTCATCGCCGATGCCTTCCTGTGGCTGATCACCGGCCGCGGGCGCAGCATCCGGACCGGCGCCTGGCTTGGGCTGCTGTGCGCCGCGCAGCTGTTTACCGGGGAAGAGATCCTCGTCTACACGGTGCTGGCGTGCCTGATCCTGGTGACGGTGGTTGCGGCGAGCCGCCCCCGTGAGGTGGCGAAGCGGGCACGCGCCGCGGCCACTGGGCTGGCGGTGGCGGTGGCGGTCTTCCTGCTCGTCGACGGGAGGGCGCTGTGGGTGCAGTTCGCGGGCCCGCTCCCCGAGCACGCCAGGCTGGGGACCTCGCGGGTCACCGACCCTCGCTGGTTCGTCACGCCGTCGGCCGCGCTCTTGTTCCACACCCGCGCCAGCGCCGCCGTGACCCCGCCGATCGTGAACCCGAAGGCCGAGGACCTGGTCTACCTGGGCTGGCCGCTGCTCTGCGTGCTGCTGATCGCCGCTGTCGTGCTCTGGCGCGACGCGCGCGTCCGAGCCGCCGCCGTGACCTGGGCGGTACTGGATCTGTGTGCGCTCGGCGGCGGCAACCTGACCGTAGGCGGCTTCACCTGGCCCGGGCGGCTGCTGCTATGGCACTGGCTCCAGGGCCTTCCCGGCCTGGCCCAGGTGCTGCCGGGGCGCTTCTCCATCCTGGCCGACGGCGCCGCTGCCGCGGTGCTCGCGTTCTCGCTCGACCGGGCGCGCGCGGCACTGCCGAAGGCCGCGGACTCCCCGGGCTGGCCCCGCGGGATTTTCACCGGGGTCGCGCTGCTCGCGGTTTTGCCGCTGATACCGCTGCCCTACCAGGCAACTCCGGTCCCGCAAGTCCCGTCCGGCTGGCAGGCGACATTTACCCGATTGCAACTCCCGCCCAGCGCGCCGGTGCTCGTCCTCCCATTTCCTTCCGACAGCCAGAGCGCGGTACTGCGCTGGCAGGCCGATACCAGCTGGCCTCAGTCCATGATCGGCGGTTACTTCCTCGGCCCCAACGCTAGCGCCCAGCCTGTGTTTTACTTCGCGAACCGCACCAAGCAGGCGGATGTCGCCAGATACCTCAATGCGCTCTGGAAGGATCGGAAGAAACCGCCTGGCCCCTCCATGGCGGAGATCCGTGCCGTCTTCGCCTACTGGAAGCCTGCTGCGATCGTCGTGGTCGCCAGCCCGCGCTCGCCGGCCGTGGACGTCCTGACCCAGCTCTTTGGCAGGCCAGCCTCCCACGTCGGGGAAGTCTTCAGCTGGCGGCCACGCTAAGGCGGCGCGGCTACTCCCATTTCACGGATTGCCGGCCAGCCCGGGGAATCCCCGGGCTACCATCGCTGGTCGGGAAGGCCCTACGCGTCTGGTCCCTGCTGCCCGCCACGGCGCTGGGCGAGCCTGCGGGGCTGCCATTCAAGGCCCTGCGGCAGCCGCCAGCCGCGCCGGTAGGCGACCCCGCGCAGGGTGAAGCCGGCGACGATGGCGATCGCCGTGCCGATCGTGTCGTTGGGGCCGATGGTCTTGGCGCACACGACGGTGACGGCGGCGACGAAGATGGCGACCGTGGCGTACAGCGGGCCGTCGGTGAACACGGCGGGGACGCGTTGCAAGATGACCTCGCGGGTGACGCCGCCGCCGATGGCGGTGATCGTCCCCAGCAGCACCGCCGGCAGCCAGCCCAGGCCGTCGGCCAGCGTCTTGAGCGCGCCCGCGGAGGCCCACAGCGAGATCGCGGCCGCATCGACCAGCAGGAACAGCCGGTCCCAGGCCCGATGCTCAATCCGCATGAGGAAGGCGATGCCCGCACCGGCCAGGGCGGTCGGGATGTAGGCCGGGTGGGTCAGCGCGGCCGGTGTCCCGTGCTGGAGCAGGACGTCGCGGATGATCCCGCCGCCGAGCCCGGAGATGAGGGCCATGGCGCCGAACCCGAACAGGTCCATTCCCTGGCTGCGCGCGACGGCCCCGCCGAGCAGGCCGTTGGCGAAGACCCCGAGCAGGTCAAGTACCGAGGTCAAGAGGTCAGATTGCACCACTTGAGCCTACTGAGCTACGGCTTAGGGGGCGGCGGGGGCGGGCCGGGCCGGCGGGGCCACAGGGACCGCGTACGGGTCGGGGAGGAACGCCGGGTTCACGTTAGTGCTGACCTGGCTACTGCTGGCGGCCCTGACGACCAGGGAGTTGCCGCCAGTGGTGACGTCGAGCGTGGACTTGGCGGCCGGACTGGTGGGGATGGCGACGACTTCGCTCCCGCCCTCACTGTCGGCCGTCAGCGCGTACGGGCCGCCGGGCAGGACCACCTCGGCCATGCCGCCGTCCGTGGTGATGTCAGCGCTGGCCGGCGCGGTGGCGAACGCGAGCCGCGCGTCGTTGCCCCCGGTGCTGATGATCGCTGACTTGACCGACAGCCCCTTGGCGGTCAGCCGCCCGCCGTCGGTGATGATGACGGCGGACGAGCCAGTGATGTCCGCCGCCACCACCCGGTTGCCGCCGCTCTCGTCCATGAGGGAACCGCCGATGTCCTGCAGGCCCTGCTCGCCGCCCGCGCTGGTGACGGTCAGCGGCCCGCTGACCGAGATGGCGGTCACACCTCCGCCGCCAGAGTCGAGGCTGGCTCCGGCGACGCCCGAGACGGCCACGTTCCCGCCCTCGCTCACCACGCTGACGAACACGTCGGACGGAACGGTAATCCAGTCCGTGCAGGCCCTGAACGCGCAGGAGGGAACGCGCATGGAGAGCTGGCCGTGGGACACCGTGTCCGTGACGGCCGCCGCGGCTCCCTGCTGCGGGTCGTAGCCAATCTGCTCGGTGACCCGGGCGCTCTTGCCCCCGCCGGTCACCCGGACGTCGCCCCCGTAGCTCTGGACGCTCAGGCTGGTGACCGCCTTGCTGATCGTGACGGTGCGGGTTGCCACGCTCATCGGAAGCGCGTGGATGGCCCTGGGCGTGCTCAGCACCGTGCCGGCGCCCGCGATGATCACGCAGATGACGATCACGCCGCTGATGGCCCAGATCCACCGGCCACGCGGGCGCCTCGGCCGGGCCGGGCGGTGCTGGCGCTGGTAGTACAGCACGTCGGGATATAGCCGGGGAGAGGCAGGGGTGCTCATGGCGGTCACCGGCTGCAGGGCAGGTCGACGGACAGCAGGGTGGGCCCGCCCGGCGGGCTGAAGACGTCGAAGTCGCCGTCAACGGACTCGGCCCGCCGGGCCAGGCCGGCCAGGCCGGTACCCCGTGCCGGGTCCGCCCCGCCTACGCCGTCGTCGCTGACGATGATGTGCAGCCGGTCTCCGGCGCGTTGCACCACTACCTCCGCCTGGCTTGCCTGGGAGTGCTTGGCGATGTTGGCCAGGCCCTCGGACACGACAAAGTAGGCGACCGCCTCGATGACCGGTGCTGGCCGGCGCGGCATGTCGACGTTCAGCCGGACCGGGATCGGCATCCGGGCGGCGACGCCGGACAGCGCGGCGTCTAGGCCACGGTCCTCAAGCACGGCCGGGTGCAGCCCGCGGATCAGGTCCCTCAGCTCCGACAAGGCGGCCTTGGCCTCCTCGTGGGCCTGCCCGAGCGCCAGTTGCGCTTCCTCGGCCGTGCTGGCGTTGACCCGGGCCATGCCCAGGTTGATGGCCAGCGAGACGAGCCGCTGCTGCGTGCCGTCGTGCAGGTCGCGCTCCAGGCGGCGCCGCTCCGCGTCGGCGGCGTCCACTACGCCGGCCCTGGTCTGCCTCAGGTGCTCGACCCGGTGCTCAAGCTTCTCCGCGCGACTGGGACCGAGCAGCGTCCCCGCGGCCCGCGCGTCAAGCGCGGCGACGCCTGCGGTCAGCCAGGGCGCGAGGAACAGGCCCGCGACCCCCGCGAGGGTCAGGGTGAGGCCCATCGACGAGCCGACATGCGAGTCGCCGATCACGTCCGCCGGGTAGGTGGCCTGCCGGAAGAGCGTGCCCGGCGGCAGGGTCCAGGCCCACACGTACTCAAGCGCAAGCGCGCAGGAGGCCGTCCACGTGCCGATCGCCACCAGCGCGGCGGCGGCGAGCGCGGGTGCGGCGATAACGTGGTAGCCCAGCTGCCGCCACGTCGCCTGGGAACGGACCGCCTGCAGGAGGCCCTGCACGGTGAGCCAGTCAGGGGTCAGCGGCTGCGGCGGTATGTCGATGCCCGCCGTCGTCCGCAGCCGGTGCCGGTGGGCCTGGGTGAGCACCGGCAGGACGAGGAACAGCATCAGGAGCCACGGCAGCCACAAGTAGGGTCCCGCGACGCCGTGCCACAGCACCGACCAGCGTCCCGCGAAGAGCACCCGGATACCGGGAACGGATACGCCGAGAAGCAGCGCCGGGATCGCTCCCGCGAGGTAGACCCCCTGCGCCCACGATCGCGGCGACCACGGCATGGGGCGGCGCCGGCGCACCGCGATCGTGGATGGGACGGATACGGCCATGCTCATCACGGTACGTGCCGCCCCCGGCGTTGCCCAGCCAGCCGTTCTCACCCTTCATGGTGAAGCTAGCTCCACCTGTGCTCGCCCGCCCGGCTGGCCGGCTGGCCGCAGCGGCAGGCGCTCGTCACATGCAAAGTTTACTTGGCAGGTGCCAAGATCATGAGTATGCTCACGATCGTGACCGGAGACGAACTGCTCAAGGTGCTGGCTACGCTGGCTAACCCGCACCGGCTGCGGGTCGTGGCCGAGCTGTCAGGCGAGCGGAACTACGTCAGTGCCCTGGCCCGCAACCTGGGCATCAGCCGCGCCCTGCTCCAGGTCCACCTGCGCAAGCTGGAGTCGGCCGGGCTGGTCAGGTCCTCCGTCGAGGTATCAGACGACGGGAAGGCAATGAAGTTCTACGAGGTGGCGCCCTTCACGCTGAGCCTCACCCCCGAGGTGATCGCGGCCGCCGCGCGCACCCTGAGCGTTGACGGCGGCAGCGCTGGGCCGGGCCTGGAGGCGGAGTTGCGATGAATGCCGGGCCAGCCAAGGCGGCGATCATTCTCAGCACTAATGACAAAGACAAGGACCTCACGGAGGAACCGCGATGAGCTCCGCGAAAATGGCAATCCTTTGCGTGACCGGCCTGGCCCTGTTCGGGCTGTCGATCATCGCCTATCACACGGCCGCGCAGGCGGGCAGCACCGGGTCGTTCGTCGCGATCGTGGCCTTCGCCACGGCCGGGGTGGTGCTCGTCTCCGGCTTCAGGTACCTCACCGCGCGACGGCAGGCTCACCAGCAGGTGACCGGGGGCGAGCAGTACCGTGCGCTGGCCGAGGAGTACCGGCGGCTTTCTGACCTGGCGATCACCGCGCAGGAGCACACGGACCTGAAGATGGGCGAGGTCAGCGCACAGCTCGACTTCCTGCGCTCGCAGAACGAGTCCCTGCAGAAGATCCTGCGCGAGGTCGAGTGAGCCCGGGAGAAAAAGGACCGCAGGTGTAGCTAGCTTCACCCTTAATTGGGCAGCGCGGGCCAATGCGCGCCCCCGGCCCCTTCGGCCATCCTTTGCAGCGTGGCAGAAGAAAAGAGAACCCCCTTGACTACGCAGAGCGGGCTCGCCCCCTTGGGCGACATCATCCGGCTCGATAACGTGACCAAGGCTTACCAGGTGGGTGTGGCGCCGGCCCTCGCCGACGTCAGCATGAGCGTTGCCGCCCAGGAGGTCGCGGCCATCATGGGCCCGTCGGGCAGCGGCAAGTCAACCCTGCTGAACCTGATCGCCGGCCTGGACAAGCCCACCCAGGGCACCGTCCAGGTGGCGGGGCAGCGGATCGACACCCTCGGCGAGGCCGCTCTGGCCAGGTTCCGCTCCCGGCACATCGGCATCATCTTCCAGTTCTTCAACCTCCTCGAGGACCTCACCGTCGAGGACAACGTGCTGCTGCCCGCCCAGCTCGCCGGGGCCTCCAGGCGCAAGGCCAGGGCCCGCGCCGGTGAGCTGCTCGACCGGATGGGGATCAGCGGGCAGCGCGACGACTACCCGGCCCGGCTGTCTGGTGGCCAGCGGCAGCGCGTCGCCATCGCCCGCGCCCTGGTCAACTCGCCCGAGCTGCTGCTGGCCGACGAGCCGACCGGTGCCCTCGACACCACCACCGGCCAGGAGATCGGCCGGGTGCTCACCGAGCTGAACGCGGCGGGCCAGACCCTCGTGCTCGTCACCCACGACCCCGCGCTGGCCAGGAGGCACGCGGCCCGCACGGTCCAGATCGTCGACGGCCGGGTCGCCAACCCGTCGGCCGCGCACGCCCCGGCGGGAGTGCCCGCATGAGCCGACCGAAGGGGCGCGGTGGCGCCTGGACTGAGGAGCGACGAGGGACGAGGAGTGACGTGGGAAGGCGCCGCCTCCGCTGCGCCCCGAGGCGAGCGGGGGACAGGGCGTGAGCGAGCCGAAGGGGCGCGGTGGCGCCTGGACTGAGGAGCGACGAGGGACGAGGAGTGACGTGGGAAGGCGCCGCCTCTGCTGCGCCCCGAGGCGAGCGG
>Ga0335075_10001354_pt1 | contig 40644 bp, 38 predicted proteins | sample Lox_Sample_24_FD_206723 | JGI IMG/M metagenome (GOLD analysis project Ga0335075, IMG submission 206723) | Soil microbial communities from Loxahatchee National Wildlife Refuge, Florida, United States - Lox_Sample_2.4 | ecosystem: Environmental > Terrestrial > Soil > Wetlands | place: USA...
TTGCTGGGCTCTGGCCGATTATTGGGAGCGATCCGGTTGCGCTAAAAATGTGGTTTGCTGCCCGTTCTTGATTTTCGAGGCGGGTGCCTACTCACACGCTCCACGCCGGGTAGCCAGTCAGGATCGATGTGCGAATGCGGCAGTCGGACCACCGGCAGAGTCGGACTCATCCCCGAGGTGCATGGCTGCGATAAGACCGCTATTCATGGTGAATACGTGGAGAACTTCACTGTCTGAAAGAACATTCCCTTCAAGATTCCTGACGAGCTGGTGCACTCTGACTCGGATCCTGCCTCCATCTTCCTCGGTGATTGCCAGCGGTTCGACATGGCCGTCGAACTCACCCCATTGTCGAGTCCAATAAGCGCGAATCTCTTCCTTCCCAACAACTCTGCCGCCTTCCGAAGCCTTGGGCCAGTTCACGTCTTCGGTCATCAGTGCTAATGCGCCGTCGATGTCACGCTTGTTGAATGCGGAGTACGCCTGCTCAATAAGGGTCTTCGTGTCTGCCATACAACCTCCTACCACGTTCACTATTCACTCGGTGTCCGTGATCCCATCATCTCTGACGAGCTATGATCATTCCGTCCCGCCTGCTGCGAAAACAACCCATCCGCAGCATCATGCCTGGTCCGGAGTCTCGTGAATCAGCTGCTCGATCCACGCCGCCATCGTTTTCTTCGGCTCGCCCATTGCCGCGTTCGACACGTCCTCCCACGCTTCCCACGTCGCCAGGCGCTCCGCATACGCGGCCCGTGCTCTCGGTAAAATCGAGGTGCCCAGTCCGAGTCGCAGAGGTGGATCGTCCGTGTCCACAAGCTTCAGGACGGCTTCCGCAGTCGCCTCCGGGTCACCCCGTTCCAGATTGGCAAGGCGCGTCAAAAACTGCTTCCGGAACTCCACGTATGGCTCCAGAGTATCTGCGATCTCTGCGGATTTGCCGAATTCGGTTGCGTAAGCTCCAGGCTCAACCAGCGTCACCTTGATGCCAAAGGGTCTCACCTCCTGCGCCAGTGATTCGTGCAGAGCTTCGACCGCCCATTTCGTGGCACAGTAGAAGCCGATGAGCGGCAGCGCCGTAATCCCAAGACCGCTCGAAACGCCGAGGATGTGTCCGCTCCCTTGCTTTCGCAGCAGAGGCAGAGCCGAACGCAGCACCCGAACCATCCCGACGTAGTTTGCATCGAACAAGTGACGGATCTGTTCGTCACTCGCCTCCTCTGTAGCCGCGAAGAGGCTGGTGCCGGCATTGTTGACAAGAATATCCAGCCTGCCGAAATGCTTGAACGCCTGCTGAATAACCTGCTGCACCTGCTCGGAATTGGTCACGTCGAGGGCCAGGGGAAGGACAGCGTCGCCGAAGCGTTCCGTGAGATCGGTAATGTCGCCAAGCTTGCGCGCCGTGGCCGTGACCTTATCTCCGCGCTTGAGCGCAGCTTCGGCCCAGATGCGGCCGAACCCGCGAGAAGCGCCTGTTATAAACCATGTCTTCTTCATATTTGGTTCCTCTGTAATTGTCTGTGTTGAGTTTGGCTTGTACGCGGTGTCCCTCTGCTTTGATTCAGTCCTGCGCATAACGCATATTTCCGAGATCGGTGAGGAGTCCGGGGCCGGTTGGGCTCCATCCCAACTGCTTTCTTGTTTGCGCGCTCGAGCCGGTGAGATCCAGGCCGGCAAACGTGGCGAGCCAGCCGAAGTGCGAGGCGGATTGTTCCGGGGCAAGAGAGATGATGGGAACCTTGAGTCCCTGGCCGATGGCCTCGGCGATGTCCCGGGCGGGCACACCCTCTTCGGCGACAGCGTGGTACCGCGCGCCAGAATGGCCCTTCTCGAGAGCGAGCCGGTAGAGCCGGGCGGCGTCGAGGCGATGCACCGCGGCCCAGCGATTTTGCCCTTCGCCGATGTATGCTGAGGCGCCCTTTTGACGAGCCACTGCGATGGCATAGGTGACGAGGCCCTGCTTCGTCGTGTCGTGAACCTGGGGAAGGCGCACGACCATCGCCCGCACGTCCTGCTTTTCGAGCGAGGCGGCGACGTGCTCCGAGGCGCGCGGATAGGTATCGGAGACGGGAGGCGGCGGGTCATTTTCGGCGGCAGGACGGCCGTTCGCGAGAAGGGCGAGGCCGCTGGTGACGATCAGGGGGCGGTCAGAGCCGACGAGAACAGAGCCGAGCGTCTCGATGGCTTTCTGGTCGATCTCGCAGTTCTCCTTAAATTTTGAAAAGTCGTGGATGAAGGCGGTATGAATCACCGCATCTGCATTGGCTGCTCCGCTGCGCAGGCTCTCGAGGTCCTGGAGATCGCCTCGCTGCACCTGGGCGCCGGCAGCGGCGAGTGATTTTGCGCCTGCATCGCTGCGAGCGAGGCCGAGGACCTGATGGCCCGCACTGATGAGTTCCTGAACAAGAGCAGAACCGATGAAGCCTGTGGCCCCGGTGACGAAAACACGCATTTTTTCCTCCTCTGCTTTGATGGCCGCTGGTGAATTGACGGCCCTGGGCAGCATCAAATAAAACGGAGATTATCTCCGGGTAGATAGATAATCGGAGACTATCTCCGGTTGCAAGAAATTTTGAGGATGGCGAAGAAAAGCTCACAACCCGTCACGCGAAAGCCGCGAACGGATGCTATGCGCAACCGCGAGCGTATTCTCGAAGTGGCCAAAGGGGCCTTTACGCGCCACGGTGCCAAGGCCAGTCTGGACGACATCGCGACGCAGGCGGGTGTTGGAGCCGGTACCTTGTACCGCCATTTCCCTACACGGGATGCACTGATTGAAGCCGTCTACCGGAGCGAGGTGGAAAAGCTGGCGGCGGCAGCGCACGGGTTCGCTGCCGCGATGTCCCCGGTCGAGGCCCTGCGCGCCTGGTTGCTGCTGTTTGTCGACTACATTGCGGCAAAGCACATCATCGCGCCTGCTCTTAACAGCGTCGCCGGAGGCCCTTCCAGACTCTATGAGGGTTCTCGCAGCCTGGTCCAGGGAGCAATCGAGGACCTCGTGAAGCGCGCGAAAAAGAGCGGCGAAGTGCGAAGAGACGTCGACGCCTCCGATCTGCTTCGGGCGGTCATCGGCGTCTCCTATGTGGGCTCCGGCGGTGATTGGCAGCAAAGCGCCAGGAGGCTGGTGGACATCCTCATCGCGGGTTCACGTCCGGCTCGATAGACCGCCATTCAATCCACCCGCGGGAACAGACAGAGCGACGCTATGCAGCCCGCAAAGCCGCGAATCCAAAACGCAATGCCGCAATCCAGCTTCTCGGGTTCAATATATCCAGACCGGCGGAGAGACGCGCGACTCGTACCAACTCCTGCGGTGGGAAATCGGGTCGCAGTCTCGCCATGATTTTCGCTGCCTGATCTCGATTGGCCGCAGCTTTATCTCGTTTGGCTCGCTGTAAGAGTACCGGTAGCTGTTGAATGGTTGGATCGGGGCAGTACGCAGGCGTCCCAGGTTGGTAGCGCCAGGATCCGGATAGCGGCCCTGCATCAACGGCATCAAAACCCATTTCGTCCACGAGAGTCATTACTATTTGTTTCGACCTTTCGTCATCCCCCGATACCGGAAGTGCAATCCGACTCTTTGAACCCTCGGGCAGCCCTTTACGGCGAAGGCTGTCCGCAATAATGTTGTTGAACACCTTGATGACAGGGCGTCCGAGTACGCGGGAAGTCCACTCACTCTCCACCATTCCTGCTTTGATCTCGGGGATTACACCATCACGAAGCGGGTAGTAATTACCGGTATCGATGATCGGCGATGACGAAGGGAGATCGGCAAGCAGGTCCTTCGGAAGGGAGGGGACGCTCTTCATGGGAATTGCGATGATGAGCAGGTCGACTCTCCTGGCCACTTCCAGGATGTCAACGGGCGTAGCTCCAGTCGCCCCAGCTACCAGGGAAAGCGTCTCCGGGCCGCGCGAGTTCGCGATCAGCACCGTATGTTGGAGTTCGCGAAAGTGTAATGCAAGTGCCGATCCGATGTTGCCCGCGCCTATGATTCCGATCTTCATCCCTTCTCCTGGTTAGTTCTGCGGTACGGTTCACCGCTCCGCTGTGGTTTGAGTGAAGCGCTCGGAGAGGAACGAGCCGATCTGCTGGAGCGCCAGCAACGAGGCGCTCAGTTGGCCCACGGATCCCGGAAAGCCATGTACCATGCCTTCCCAGACATCCAGCTGCGCATCCACTCCGGCCGCGAGAGCCCGGTCGACAAAACAGACCGAGTCATCGAGCAGCACTTCGTCGTCACCGACGTGCACGCGAATGGGCGGAAGACCGGTCAAGTCTGCGCGGAGCGGCGAGGCAGCGGGATCGTTGGGATCGGCTCCATTCAGATAGGACCGCACCAGTTCGGCCGCTTGGAGTCGGATAAAGTAAGGATCCGCTGCCGCGCGCGTCGTCCAGCTTGCCCCGGAGAGCGAAAGATCAGTCACAGGAGACAGTGCAACTCCGGCGGCGGGAACCACAGCATTGTTTACCGGAGACGCCTTCAGCGAGACAAGCAGCCCAAGAGCCAGGGTCCCGCCTGCGGAGTCGCCGGTGACGGCGATCTTCTTGTAGCCAACCTCGATGAGACCGGCATAACAGTTACGCACGTCCTCCGGAGCTGCCGGAAAGGGATGTTCCGGGGCGAGCCGATAATCAGGTGAAAACGCAAATGCGCCAGCATGCATCGCGAGGTGCCCGACCAGGTTGCGATACGCCTTCGCCGAGCCCCAGTTGAACCACCCGCCATGAATGTGGAGGATCACTGCGTCAGGCTGAGCGCCCTCCGGCTTCGACCACCACCCCGGAATACCGCCCACGGTGCCGGCTTCAAAAGTCACGCCTTCAGGAGCAGCGACGTGATCCATAATGGCATCGAAGGGCGCGCGCGCCGCAGTTCCCCGTAAGCTTCCTTTGTGGGGTTCGACGATGGCACGCAAGCCAGCCATCGCGGTTCTGTCGGCCGCGCTGATGGGATGGAACGCGGTTGCGCTCCGTTGAGCGAAGCGCTGGTCTTCAAGAGATGTCGGCATCAAATCTCTCCTTTGTGTACGCCGTTCGGGCCGGCCTGTTCTGCTATCGCGGTTGGACTTGCGAAGAGCGTGCGCTCCGAAAGTGCTCGTACTTCAAGTGGCTGATGCAATCAGCCAAGCTTCTCCAGATTCTGAAACAAGAGCCCGCCGGGCTGCCCGCCCACAACATGAAGCGGCACCCCGCCCTGATCGAGCCGTCCCAGTTCGACTGGAGCGAAGCCAAGCTGAGTGGCCACGGCCGCAACGGTTGCACTGGCATCGGCGTCATTGCTCGATAAGAACACGACCTGCCGCTGCCTCTCCGGGGAGGGATTCGTTCCAAGCTGCGCAGCCGGCAGATGATTAAATCCCTTTACGAGGCGTGCTCCGGCGAACGCCTGGGACACAATTTCAGAAGAGAGGGCACTGCCCAACTCTTCCGGAGTCACATGAAATGTGTTGGTTGTATCGACGATGATCTTGCCCTTCCACTGCTTAAACTGCTTCGCGACATCCTTGTGGGCGGGAAATGGGACAGCGAGGAAGATGATTTCAGCTTTGCAGGCGTCTTCAAGAGATTGTGGATGGACGCTGGGCCCGAGTTCTTCTCTCAAAGACGCAAGCGTCTCAGGTCCACGCGAGTTTGCGATGGCGACCTCGATGTTCTTTCGCGCGAAGGAGTGTGCGAGTGCATTGCCAATCTTGCCGGAACCAATAATGGCGTACTTCATAAAGACTCTCCTGATTCTCAACGGATGCTGAATATTGTTAGCAGTTGACTCTTCCTTCCGCGCCTTCGGCGCTGGCTGGTTTACCTGGAGGCTGTGCCGCCATCCACCGGCAGGTCGATGCCTGTGATGAAGCTGCTTTCGTCGGACGCGAGGAACACGGCTGCCGATGCAAGCTCATCCGCCGTTCCAAGCCGTCCCATGGGGATCATCTTGCGGAAATATTCGCTTGTACCCTCTGGCGACCCTTTAGAGCCGACATGAATCATGGGCGTTTCGGTCGGCCCGGGACTGATCACGTTTGCCCGAATGCCACGGCCGGCCAACTCTGCGGTCCAGCTACGGACAAACGAAACCAGCGCTGCTTTCGTAGCCGAATAAGCGCCGTAGCCCGGAATCCCCATCTGCCAGGCGGCCGATCCCGAAAGAATGATTGAGGCTTTGTCGGCAAGCAGAGGGAGTGCCTTCTGCACGGTGAAATACACCCCGCGTGCATTCAGGTTGAAGTGCTTGTCATAGGACTCGGGAGTCGAGCTCGTAAGCGAAACAGGATCAACAACGCCGGCATTTGCGAAGACGATGTCGATATGCCCCTTCGCTTTTCGCACGACATCGTAGAGATGATCGAGGTCGTCGAGTTTCGAGACGTCCCCCTGAACTGCCGTGACATTCCTTCCGATCAGTGAAACTGCCTTATCCAGTTCCTCCTGGCGTCGGCCGGTAATAAAAACGTAGGCACCTTCCTTCACAAACCGCCTGGCTGTAGCGAACCCGATGCCGCTATTCCCTCCAGTGATTACAGCTACCTTGCCTTCAAGTGCACCCATCAATATCTCCTATGACCGTTCATTGCTCCCATTCTTCCGGAACAGTCATTACAGATGTGGAGCAGGAAGCATCGGATTCACGATTCTGCGCTCTAATATGAAGTGACAGGCAAGCGTATGAAATCAAGGAAGAGAAAGACAGGACGGCCGATCGGCTTTGACAAAGACGTAGCGCTTGAGGCCGCAATGCTGCTGTTTTGGGAGCGCGGCTATGAAGGCACTTCCATGGCCGATCTTACTCAGGCAATGGGCCTCAACCCCTCAAGCATCTACGCAGCCTTCGGTGACAAGCACGCCTTGTTCTCACTTGCCGTAAAGCGCTACATGGAAATTCGGGCGCAATATGCGACGAAAGCGCTGGAGGCGCCGACCCTCAAAAAGGTCATTCGTGCACTCTTCGACAACACGATTGCATTCCTCACTACGCCCGGCCATCCGCCTACCTGTATGACGCTGGCAGGGGCGGTGGGCTGCAGCGTAGACGCTAAACCGGCGAGAGATCTCATGACGGAGATACGGAAGCAGAATCAAGTTGCCCTTCGGAAGCGCCTTCTCGAAGCGCGGAAGAGCGGAGAGATGCCGAAAGGCATCAATTTGGACGACTACACCCGGTATCTCTCATCCATCATTGCCGGTCTATCCATCCAGGCAGCGAATGGTTCCACGAAGGAGGAACTCAAGAGGGCCACGAAGATGGCCCTTCGACACTTGGGTTTCTGAGGCGTTGCGTGGCCGCTCCGGCTCTATCACCAAACTGCATGATTGATTGCCGCATAGCGGATTGCCTCCGTCTCCCTTGCGGTTCCGATCGCCTCGTACTTCTTTCGAAAACTCTCGAGCACCTCGGCGGGAGCGCTCTCGGGAGTTCCGCTGTCGAAGATGGGAGTCGGCGCATACTCAATCGCAAGCTGGATCTCCTGAGCCGCCGCATCTCCGCGCAACAAAGAAACCAGCACCAGCGCCCCATCGAGGCCAGCCGTTACGCCGGCGGCGCTGATGAGGTTGCCATCGACCACGACCCTTGCATTCTTAAGAACCGCGCCGTAATACGGCATCAGATGCCGTGTACTCCAATGAGTGGTTACCTGTCTTCCTATGAGCACGCCCGCGGCACCGCAGAGCAGGGCTCCGGTGCAGACCGAAAACAGGAGCCTTTCGCCCTGAACGTGCTTGCGGATGAGCTCAAGCACTTCTTCATCATGCATGAGCGCCTGCTGCCCATGGCCGCCGGGCCGTTGAGAACAGCTTGAGGGCGACAATACGCGAGGGGGCAGCTCAGGCGCAAACAGAATTCGCTTTAATTCGGTTGAGTGATCACCCAGAACGAAATCGATCTCCACAGGTCGGCCAGTCAGCAGGAATCTGCAGCGTGCGCCAGCTCCAACCCCGCAACACTCTTCCTGCGGGGCGCTCCAGATACAGGCCAAAGACCTGCCGATACAAATCTGGGCTCGATGAGTGACTTGGCGATAATGTGCTCTTTCACCGTCGTTCGTTTCTCTTGAACACATGACCTTTTTCTGAAAAGCGATCATGCGGGAGCACCGTCGCCTCCGACCCCAACCCAGCCGACCTAGAACTTTACAGGTGCTTCCTTGTCTTCCGGCGTCAGGGTGCCGCCTTCGGCAAGTTTCTTCATGTTGTGAAGCATCTTCTCGAAGATCAAACGGTAGTCTTCCACCTGCTTCTGCCGCGCGTCATCGTCTGGCTGCGTTGAGCTATCCCACACCAGGGTGTAATAGAGAGTGGTGCGACCCGATCCGAGCGGGCGGGCCTCCAGCGTTCCGTGATACATGGGATACAGACCGGTGGCGCGCAAAGGTTGGGTGTAGGTGTAGCTATACCGCGTCTGGCCCACGATGACTGAGTGGCCGACCGTGCGCACTGCGCCGATCTCACCCTCTTTACCGGAGATGAGCTTGCAACTGCGAAAGCCCCATTCTCCGATGTCGCAGTACTTGCCGACGCGCGCCCAGACCTTCTGGACAGGAGCATCGACCACGATGGACATCGGCAGACTGGCGTAGTGGGGATTGGGATTGAGGAGCGGGGTTGTGATCGGAGGACGAAGGCTGCCTGCCGGCTTCGGTGGAAGTTTGCCACCCTCGGAGAGCACCTTCATGTTCTTCAGCCATTGTGAGACGCGTGCGCGCCTCGCGTCTTCATCCCGCTTGCGCGCCGCATCGTCGGGAAGCATCGAATCATCCCGCATCATCGTATAAGTCAACCGCGTGGTGGCGGGAGTCAGCGCTTCGGCGGCGAGCGTTCCATGAGCCAGGTTGTACAGGGTGTCCTTGCGAGGCGGCTGGGCATAAGTGTAACTGTACCGCGTCTTCCCCACCAGCACCTCATTCACGATGGATCGCACACTCCCGGGACCACCATCACCCTGCAGATACCTGCAGTCTGCCCATTCGGGCGAATTCATCCATTCAGCTATGTCGCAGAATCCGCCAACCCGCGCCCACACCTTGTCCACAGGCGCATCGACAACGATCGATTCGCTGAACGTTACATAATGAGGATTCGGAATCTGGAGAGGAGCCTCCGGCGGATCTTGCTGCGCGTCGCATGCAGCAGCGAAAAGGACAAACGCAGTCAGCAAGCCGATGCAGCAAATTCTCATCGTGGTCCTTTCTGCGCTTGCCCTTCTCTGCTGTCCTTCATGATCCTGACGGAAGAAACGGCTCAGCGCCCGGTCATCTTCAGCATTGCTTCCGGAAGACGCGCTCCTTCGATCTTCAGCACGGCAGCACCTTCGTCGATTTCCTTGAGATCGCTGCCTGTAAGTTCGACATTCACCGCGCCAAGGTTCTCGTCCAAACGATGCAGCTTGGTGGTTCCCGGAATCGGCACGATCCACGCCTTCTGCGCCAGGAGCCACGCGAGCGCGACCTGGGCCGGCGTCGCGCCCTTGCCCTCCGCAACGGTCTTCACCAGGGCAACCAGCGCCATGTTGGCCTTGCGCGCCTCGGGTGAGAAGCGGGGTACGATGTTGCGGAAGTCGGTGGGATCGAACTTCGTGTTCTCGTCGATCTTGCCGGTGAGGAAACCGGCTCCAAGCGGACTGAACGGCACAAACCCGATACCAAGCTCCTCCAGAGTCGGCAAAAGTTCGGTCTCCGGACCACGCCAGAACAGCGAGTATTCGCTCTGCACTGCGGTGACTGGCTGGACTGCGTGCGCGCGGCGGATCGTCTGCGCGGCGGCCTCGGACATGCCGAAGTGTTTGACCTTGCCTTCGGCAATCAACTCCTTGACCGCCCCTGCCACATCCTCGATCGGCACATCTGGATCGACGCGGTGCTGATAGAAGAGATCGATGTGGTCAGTGCGCAAACGCTTCAGGCTACCGTCCGCCACAGCTTTGATATGTTCGGGACTGCTATTGGTACCCAGACCGCGCTTGCCCGTCTCAAGGTCGATATCGAAGCCGAACTTTGTGGCAATCACCACCTTGTTGCGGATCGGTTGGAGCGCTTCTCCCACCAGCTCTTCATTCGCGAAAGGTCCATAGGCTTCGGCCGTATCGAACAGGGTCACGCCACGGTCATGGGCGGTACGAATCAACCAGATCATCTCGCCCTTGTCGGCTGCTGGGCCATAGCCCGAGCTCATGCTCATGCAGCCGAGGCCAAGAGCAGAGACTTCAAATCCTGAGTTTCCCAGTTTTCGCTTCTGCATTTTTACCTCTCCACCTGCAGTCTAGGCAGAACCGAACGTCGACCGTTATCCCGATCCTGCCGATCTTTTGCCTAATTCTCTTGCCAGTCAGCATTTGAGCTCGCCCGGTAAGAGCAGCAGAGCTATTCTTAGGAAGGAAGAGAGAGAGAAGAAATGAACGTAAATGGTAGGCACTCTATCGCTCCTCCCGCAACCAGGTCGATACAGGATTTAAGAGCGGAGCTGACGAAAAAGATTGCCTGGTTTATCGGCGCCTCAGAGAGAAAGATCACAGAAGTGCCTGGCCTGCTGCTCGTGCGCAGAACTGCACCCACTGCGCCCTGCTCAGGAACGTACACGTCGAGCGTGATCGTGGTTGCTCAAGGCAGCAAGCGCGTTGATCTCGGGCCAACGAGTTTTACCTACGATCAGTCGCGCTTCCTCTTAACCTCGATCGACCTGCCGATCGTCAGCCAAGTCGTCGAAGCGAGCGAAGCCAAGCCCCTCCTCGCTGTGGCTCTCAAACTGGAGATGCCGGTGATCCGCGAACTTATCAGCCGCGAAGAAGTTCACTTGCCTGAAAGGGCGTCTGACATGCCCGCAATGGTCACCGGTGAAGTAACGGCTGAACTGCTGAGCGCATGCTGCCGGTTGGTAGACCTGCTGGCGAGGCCGAAGGATATTCCCTTCTTGAGCGGCCTAATTCAACGCGAGATCATCTATCGGATTCTCTCTGGACCGGAGGGCGCTCGCCTACGGGCGATTGCAACGGCTGGAGATCAGAGCCATCGCACAGCCAGGGCGATCTCTTGGATCAGGGACAACTATGCGAAACCGGTGCGGGTGGACGATCTGGCCCAGATTGCAGGCATGGGCGTATCAACCCTGCATCACCATTTTCACGTGTTGACCCGTATGAGCCCTCTTCAATACCAGAAACAGCTTCGGTTGCAGGCGGCGCGAGGTCGAATGCTGGTCGATGGGTTGGACGCGTCGACGGTAGCCTTTGAGGTTGGATACGAAAGCGTCAGTCAGTTCAATCGCGAATACAGTCGCTTCTTCGGCCAGCCGCCGATGCGCGACATCAAGGCTCTGCGAGAAGGGAAAGTCATTGAGATGAGCGCCGCCTGATACAGAATTGTTAGAGTTTGTAGGGGAATCTTTTCGTTAACTGACGACTTCAGGGCGAGCCACTCATCGAGAGTGATTTGTGCGCTTCCACAACAATTAGTAATGACAAACGGGCCAATGTCCATATATTCCGCGGGCCCCTGCGTCCGGAAAGCTGGCGCAACGCCGGCTTTGCAATCGCGAAGCCGCGCGGCGATGCTGCCGGAGCTCGCTCTCGCATACAATTTCGTGAAGCCGATGATCGAGAGCAATCTTCACTTCCGACTTGCGGCGATGGACGACATCCCGCTGATAGAGTCCTTGATCGAGGCATCGGCGCGGGGACTGTCAGCGCAGGAGTATTCTCCCTTGCAGATCGAGCAGGCGCTCGGGACGTGGTTGGGACTCGACACGCAGCTGATCGCGGACAGAACCTATTTTGTCGTCGAGCCCACCGGGCAGCTCGGCTTGCTGGTGGCATGCGGCGGGTGGTCGAGGCGGAGAACGCCATACGGGAGCGATCATCGGCCGGGGCGCGACGACGCGCTGCTCGATCCCGGGAAAGAGGCGGCAAAGATTCGGGCTTTTTTCGTGCATCCGGACTGGGTACGGCGCGGAATCGGGAGCCGACTACTCGAGATGTGCGAGGCTGCAGCGCGAGCGGAGGGCTTTACACGGTGCGAGATGGGCGCGACTCTGCCGGGAGTGCCACTCTATCGGAGGCATGGGTATATAGAGGGCGAACGGGTGGAATTGCCGCTGGCGAGCGGCGAAATACTGCCGATTGTGAAGATGGAGAAGGGGATTTGATGATCCGAGCTTTAGTGTGAACTGCTCTTTATGGCCATCTTTGGTTAATTTCAACCTCTTTCTGAGGCATGGCTGACAATATGCCGACTTTCGGGGAGTACTCAGCCGCTGTAAGTGACTCGGCGATGATGCGCTTATCGATGGCTCGCTGGACCTGGCGAGGCTGAGCCCCGTTTGCCAGGACGGCTCGTAAGTATTCTTGTGCAGGAGATGCAAATTAGCGACTTACACCGAAGTCCGAGCGAGGTTTTGAGGTAGTGGCGGCCGCGTCTACGAAATTTCCATTTCCACCCGAGCAAACCGCAAGCCGACGAAAGTATCCACTGACGCTTCGCCCGCAGATGATCCTCAGCCAGCCAAGGAGCAATTCAAGGCAAAGTAACCAACCCTTGCCAATCCCAGCATTGTGCCCTCGTCTTTGCCCCAAATTTTCGCTCAAAACGCCCTGGGCCCTCCGTCGTGCAACGGCATCGGTCGCCCGTTCGCCCCATTTCTCAGCCCCGGCCAGCAGGATTCGCGGGGAGGTGCGTGGAGTAAAAACGAATCTTTGCCGAAGCTCAGGCACAATTGTGCCGGCGTCTCTTGATCCACCATTATGGCCGTCCTTTCTAAAGCAGAAGTGTCCACCGTGATTCATCGCCGTCAGCGCTCCAGACCTCTTGCAGCACGTACCACATCCTTTACCGTGTAAATTCCGTGTAAAAATGGATGCACTTTATTCGCCGTCTCAAAGTGCCATCCTGTCGAACTCTGACATATCTATATAGTGTGCGAGCACCAGTTTATGGATTCCGCTCAGGAGCAGCCCGGATAAACAATGGACAGGCGCAAAAATGCGTTGAACGAACCCGTTCCCCTGTCCGCGTCCTCAACCACAACTGAGGATTTCCAGCGTGGTCTGGGGCTATTCGACTCGGTCATGATCGTGGTCGGCATCATGATCGGGTCCGGCATCTTTATTGTCTCGGCGGAGATGTCGCGCCAGATCGGAAGTGCGGGCTGGCTGCTGGTTGCATGGGCGGTGACCGGCGTGCTGACTATCAGCGGCGCGCTCACTTACGGGGAGTTGGCGGCCATGATGCCGCAGGCGGGCGGGATGTACGTGTATCTTAGGGAAGCGTTCTCGCCGTTGTGGGGATTCCTGTATGGCTGGACACTATGGACGGTCATTCAAACCGGGACCATCGCCGCCGTGGCTATTGCTTTTGCGCGATTCGCGGGCGTGCTGCTCCCGTCGATTTCAGAGTCACGTTATCTTATTCCGCCTGTGCGCCTCTCAGCCCGCTACGCTGTTTCGCTCTCAACGGCACAGGTATTAGCCACCGTCGTTATCGTTCTGTTGGTGATTACCAACAGTCTCGGTCTGAAGTATGGGAAAGCCGTTCAGAATACGTTCACAGTGGCCAAGATCGGAGCTCTGCTTGGGTTGATTGTGCTTGGCCTGACGCTGGGAGCAAACTCAGCAGCCGTCACGGCAAACTTTCACCAGATGTGGAATGCCCATCAGGTTGTTTCACTTGCACCCGGGCTGACGGCAGCAACCGGCGCAGGACTCTTTGTTGCCATTTGTATCTCACAGACTGGTTCACTCTTTTCTGCGGACTCCTGGCACGATATCACCTTTGTTGCGCCAGAGGTAAGGCGCCCACACCGCAACTTGCCGCTTTCGCTCTTGCTTGGAACGGGTATTGTCATCCTCTTATATCTGCTGGCGAACGTCGCATATCTGGTTACTCTGCCTCTACCCGCCATGCAGCACGCGGCTGACGACCGAATAGCGACGGCCGTGCTGCGCGTGGTTTTTCCTCGATTCGGTGCGGGGTTCATGGCCGTGGCCATTATGATCTCGACGTTCGGCACAGTGAACGCCCTCACACTGGCCGGGGCGCGAGCCTCGTATGCCATGGCGAAAGACGGACTCTTTTTCCGCATCGCTCAACGATTAAACCAAGCGCGGGTGCCGGGCTGGGCACTCCTGCTGCAGGGCATCTGGTCCGTGCTACTGGTCTTTCCCCGCACTTACGATCCCACAACCAAGCAATACGGCAATCTCTACAGCAACCTGCTTGATTATGTGATCTCCGCCGCGCTCATGTTCTACATTCTCACGATCGCAAGTGTATTTCGGCTGCGAAAGACGCGCCCCAACGTCGAGCGTCCATACCGCACCTGGGGATATCCCGTGGTTCCAGGGCTCTATATTCTGGGCGCGTCGATCATCCTGGCCGCCTTGATCCTGTTTCGCCCTACGACGACCTGGCCCGGATTCGGTATTGTGGCTCTGGGCGTGCCAGTCTATTTCCTGATCCGACCGCGCAGGGGCGAATCCGCAAAGACAGTTGCCGCGAGGCCCGTGACTTCCGACGAGCCATAGAACCCTAAGATTCACCTCCCCACACGCAGTTCTGAGCGGATCAGATTGAGGCATGCAGGTGCGGCAGCAACTGAGTGTAACGTCTAAGCGTTCAGGCTTCCAGCGGATCGCGCGTCATGCGCCCATTGAGTACGCGCATGATCTTCAGAGGGTTTGCGTTACGCAGCTCTTCGGGCAGATTATTCTCCGGCCATCCCTGATAGCAAATCGGGCGCGCAAAGCGCAGAATGGCCTGGCTGCCGACGGAAGTAAACCGGCTGTCGGAAGTTGCCGGATATGGCCCACCGTGGACCATTGCATGCGAAACTTCGACCCCTGTAGGGATGCCATTGAAGATGACGCGTCCTGCCTTGCGTTCCAGAATTCTTACAAGATCCTGATACTGCGCCAGCTCTTCTTCCCAGCCGAACACGGCAGCGGTCAGACTGCCTTCGAGCGATTCAGCCGCCTGTATCATGGCTTTCCGCTGGCGGTAGTGAATGACGAGTGAAGAGGGTCCAAAGAGTTCGTGGCCCAATTCCTCGTTGATCAGAAATTCTTCGACCTGAGTTTCAAACAGCGCGGCCGTCACAAAACATGCGGACTCCCCTGCGGCCTCAATGCTTGTATTCAAAGGATCGAGTCGGCTACGTCTTTGTACGGAATCCCGATAGTTTGCGGCAATGCCTGAAGTTAGAAGCGTGAAGCCAGAGCTGTCTGAGGTCAATCGGCGAAGGTCGGAGACGAAACCGGCGGCTTGTGGATGATGGGGAAGAAATATCAAGCCGGGCTTAGTGCAGAATTGCCCGCCACCCAGAGTAACGGAGCCAAAAAGATTTGCGGCAAGTTTCTCTCTTTGCTCCGCAAGAGCCGAGGGCAGTATGAACACTGGGTTAGTGCTGCTCATTTCAGCAAAACACGGAATGGGGCGCGGTCTGCCCGCTGCGAGATTCATAAGTATGCGACCCGCTGTATGAGAGCCGGTAAAGCCAACTGCACAGATGAGTGAATGCTGAACCAGCGCCTTGCCGATCTCGATGCCGGAGTCGAACAGAAGAGAAAACACACCTGCAGGCAAGCCGCAGGTGCGGGCGCTCTCGCAGATGACCCGTCCAGCAATTTCGCTCGTTCCCGGATGAGCCGGATGGGCCTTGACGATGACGGGATTGCCAGCAGCCAGCGCAGATGCCGTATCGCCTCCCGCAACGGAAAAGGCGATGGGGAAATTGCTCGCTCCGAAAACGGCAACGGGGCCAATGGGTCTCAGCATGGAGCGAAGGTCGGGGCGAGGTTGCGGCTTGCGCTTCGGCAGAGCAGTATCGATGCGAGCTGCCACCCAGGACCCCTCGTCGAGAACCTCGGCAAAGATCCTGAACTGGTTGCTCGCACGCTTGACCTCTCCCTGGAGACGAGGGCGCGGCAGCGCCGTCTCCAGCGCGGCCCGCGCAACCAGGTCACCTGCAGCCGCGTCCAGTCCATCGGCAATCGTTCGCAGGAATCGCGCACGCTCTCGGCCCGCTATTGATCCAAATTCAACCGAGGCGTCCCGCGCACTCTGTGCGGCCTGTTCAACATCCTCAATAATTCCGGAGATAAAAGCTGGCTCCAGAAGCTCTCCCTTTTCCGGGTTCACGGCGCGAAATTCCGCTCCGTTCGGTCTTCCACGCTCGCCCGCAATCAATGAAGCACCTGTGAGTTTCACATGCCCTCCCTAATCCTTTGGAAACGGAGTACTTCGAACTGCGGGCCGGTTGCGGAGAGCCGCATGCAAAATCGCGCGCGTCTCTTCAAGCTCCCTGCCAGAAACTTCCCGTCGCGGTGCGCGCACCCGCGCATTTCCTGTCCCAGTATCCTGCTGCACCTGATGAATAAGCTGCACAAATTTAGGAACAGTGTCCATGCGCAGCAAGGGCAAAAACCAGCGATACAGCGCAAACGTTTCATCCTGTTTGCCAGCACTGGCATATTCGAAGAGAGCGACAGATTCGGCAGGAAACGCATTGACAAGTCCGGCTACCCATCCCACGGCTCCAGCAGCGATACCTTCGACGATTGCGTCATCAACGCCCACAAACACTTGAAGCCTGTTGCCCAAGAGTGCTCGAATGGCGGTCACCCGGCGCACATCCGTGCTTGATTCCTTCACGGCAGTGAAGTTTGCATCCTCTCCTGCAAGTTCAGCAATCTGCACCGGGTGAAAATCTGTTTGGTACGCTACCGGATTGTTGTAGAGCATGCATGGCAAGGGAGTCGCTCTGAATACAGCCTGCACATGGGCCTTCATCTCTCGCCAGTCACCGCAATACACATAAGGGGGAAGCACCATCAGGCCAGAACAGCCTGCCTGCTCCGCGCTCTTGGCAAGTTGGACGGCTTCGTCAGTCGAGAGCGCCGAAACCGCCGCCACAACCGGGGCACGGGCTCCGGCTGCAGCAACCACGTTCTTCAGAATCGCAACTTTCTCCGCAAAGCTAAGGGTTGCAGCCTGTCCTAAAGATCCGAGTGAGATGATTCCAGTGCACCCATTATCGAGCAGCCATCTTGCGTGCCGCGTCATAAATGCCGCATCGACGTGATAGGTCTCATCCAAACAGGTGGTCATCGCGGGCATTACTCCTTGCCACTTCATCGTGTTTCCCTTTCGGCGTTCATTCAAGATATTGTTTGCTCTTGCGATTGTGGGCTTCGTCCAAGACTCGCGACCTTCGCTGTCAGAATAGGAGGCCGCACAGTGTCCGGCAACCATCCAAACAGAAATTCTCCAGCGCTCCCACAAATCCGGCCCTGACATGGGCCCATCCCGCAGCGCGTGTGCAGCTTTGCGTCTCGTGCTGAAACATGCTTAAGCAATGCACTGAAAGAAACATCTTCGCACCGGCAGACAATGGTGTCGTCCGCCGGTAGATTTCGCAGTGCAGGGTCTAGTTGAAAGGTCCTCGCGAGAGCATGCACAAACCGTCTACCTCTGTTTCTCCTTTCGATGAGCGACCTTGCAGTGCTCTTCAGCCCGGCCGCTGCCAATCCTGCGATTTGTCCGTCGAGAACTGCCATCTCAACGCCGCCGATGCCGGTCAGTTCACCAACGCAAAAAACACCGGGAATGGAAGACTGCAGTATGTCATTGACGGCGACGAAACCATTCTCGATCCGGCATCCGATCAAGGCGGGCAATTCAAGGTTCGGTATCAGATGAAATCCGCAGGCCAGGTAGTCGCAAGCGATATGCCGCCTGCGTCCATTTTGCTGAAGTGTGACGGATTCCAGTCGACCATTCCCCTGCGCGACGACCGGCCAGCATTCTGGGTAAAATCGGGCTCCGGCCGTGGCTGCGCGAAAATTGATTGCCTGCACCAGCTTGCGGGGCTCCGTCACCAGGTGTATCGCGAATGGAATGAGACGAGCGAGAGGCGCCTGCTCGCAAATGGCCACCACTCGCGCGCCATGCTGTGCAAGGTGTGCAGACACCGCCAGCAGCAGCGGGCCTGTTCCGGCAACGACTACACGCTTCCCGCGCAGAGGCAATCCGCCGCGCGCCATCGCATCGAGTCCGCCAACACCCATCACGTTGGGCAGCGTCCAACCGGGGAAGGGCAGGAAACGCTCCCGTGCGCCTGTGGCAAGTATGAGGGCGTCATAGCGCAACTCGGCGCACTCTTTTCCTACCGAAGAGACGAGAGAGTCACACTCAGCAAGTAGAACACCGTGTTCTGGATGCTCGAATACGTGCCACCCTTGCATCCGGATGACCTTGCTCGCTTCGAGCCTTGCCAGCCATGCACGCGCCGCAGACGACTGCGCCGCACCTCTTCGCCAGATCTGACCGCCGGGTGCAGGGTTATCGTCCAGCAGAGCCACACACGCGCCAGATTCAGCAGCGCAGACCGCCGCAGCTATCCCGGCTGGCCCCGCGCCCACAACGATTGTGTCGAAGTGGCCATTCATGATGTGCGCACATCCATTCCCGGCTCGCAAAGTATCTGGCAGGTTCTTCGTTGCGCGACTCCGTTCACTGTCGAGCGGCACTCAAAGCAGATGCCCATTCCGCACAGAGGCGCGCGCGGCTCGCCAACGATCGACGTGCGCGTTGTCATACCTGCCATCAAAATCGCAGCTGCCACTGTTGTTCCGGATGCAACGGTCAACGGAACCCCGTTGATTGTCATGTTGATCTTCGCCTGATCAGGCATGAGCCGCACTCCCGGTAAATCTTTGTGGGAGGTATGGGTCCAGTGGGATCGCGGTGTCCCGGCCCAGCATATAGTCCACGAGGAGTTGTGCGGTTGCGAGCGAGGTGGTTATGCCGAGCCCCTCGTGCCCAGATGCGATAAAGACGGTGCCGTCTTCCGGCCACGGACCGATCAGCGGCAACTTGTCCGGAGTGGCGGCGCGAAACCCTGTCCACACGCGGATTGCGGAAAGCCGCCCAAGCTCCGGGATGAACGTCTGTGCACGGTCAATCATGGCCGACACGATGGCGTGATCAACGTCGCTATCTTCCGCATCATACTGGCGTGACGAACCGATAAGAATTTGCCCTGTCCTGCGAGGCTGGACATTGAATGCGACCGAGTCGGTGCTGAGCGAGTGCGCGCTCTTCAGGTAGCCAAGTTCAACCAACTGATGTTGCACAAAACCTGGATATCGGTCGGTGATCACAAGATGCCCCTTGCGCTTGCGGATCGGCAGTTCCGAAAGAAGCTTCGCCGCATCCGCTCCGCCTGCGTTCACCAGGCGCGGAGCTCGCAGCTCGACTCCGTTATCGAGTCGAACCAGCCCTTCGCGGGCCGACAGCGTCCTGCATGGAGCAAACATACCCGCCCCACCCCGAATGGCTTCTTGAATCAGGTACGCTGCCGCGCAAGGTGGGTAGATCACCGCGTCTGAAGGCACCAGCAAAGCGCCGGATAAATCGCGACGCAGATGCGGCTCAGCCTCGGCAAGTGCACGATTATCGAGGATCTCCGACGCGATCCCTGCGGAACGATAGACCTCATGCTTGCGCCGCGCCTCCTCCATCTCTTCGCCATCTCGGGCCAGCCACAGGGTTCCGCAACTCTCGTACTCTACGCGCGCGGGAAGACACGGTGCCAACGCCTGCCAGAGCTTCTGCGAGTAGCGCGTTAGAGCCAGCTGTGCCGGTGAGTCATCCATGGCAACAATGTGGCCCATTCCCGCAGCTGTGGCTCCCCCGCCTACCGGCCCACTCTCAACCACGGCAGTCCGGAATCCGCCGGCCGCACAAGCGGCAGCGCAGGCTGCACCCACAATTCCGGCACCGACAATTACTACGTCCCAGGTATCGCTCATTGCCGAATACCTGATCGGAATGGATCATCCGGGCTCAAAACGAGTCTGCACTCTGCCGTGACGTACGCCGAGCCGGTGATGCTGGGGATGACCTGCTTTCCCTGCCACCGGTACGTACCTTCAAACACCGTTCCCAGGATTCCTTCCTGACGCCATATCTGTCCCGGTGCCAGTTTGCCATCTTCGGCAAGGCAGGCCAGCTTCGCACTGGTACCGGTTCCGCAGGGGGAGCGGTCGTAGGCTTTGCCGGGACAAAGTACAAAGTTGCGGCTGTCGTTTGCCGGATTGGAGGGCGGAGCAGAAATTTCAATGTGGTCAATTTCATGACCGCCATCGCCGGTGATGTGGCTTGATTGAAGGGCCTTACGTAGTGCCCAGGTATACGCCGTCAGGGCTTCGATATTATCGAAACTGAGTTTGGTAGGGCAATCCTCCACAAGGAAAAACCAGTTCCCTCCCCACACAATATCGCCTGTAACGGAGCCGAAACCCGGAACGACAACCGGTACCGCCTTTTTGTAGCGATAGCTCGGCACGTTCTCGACCGTGACTTTCCCGTCCTCGCGGAGAGTCGCATGCACGATTCCGACTGGTGTTTCAATCCGATGCTGGCCAAACCCGACCCGCCCCAGGTACGCCAACGTGACAACAAGTCCAATGGTCGCGTGGCCGCACATGCCAAGGTATCCGACGTTGTTAAAGAAGATGACTCCAGCCGTACAGCCCTCGGTGTGCGGTTCGCAGAGCAGAGCGCCTACCATCGCATCCGAACCGCGCGGCTCATTCACCACCGTAGAACGGAAGCTGTCGTGTTCCTGGGTGAGCCTGTGAAGCCGTTCAGAGAGAGAGCCGTTTCCTAGCGCCGGCCCGCCGTCAATCACAACCCGTGTGGGCTCGCCTTCGGTATGAGAATCCACGACCTGTATGGCGGAAAGGGTCACAGGCCTGTATACCACGTATCACACGGCCCACTCCAAAAGCTGGCTGGCTCATTATCCGAAATGCGCTCACGGACTCGGATTTGAATCGGTAATTACGGCTTGTGTTTACCGATCCTGATCTCATCTGTTGCCATCAGGACAACGCACGCTTCCAGAATCCGAGCGTCTCAAAACGCGCATTGGCGATTTGGCATCAATCCAGAGTCATTCCCGGCGAAAAGCGCGCTCGACGACACCAGCCGAACGCCTGACTAAGTGCTGCTGAGCGAAGCGAAGGGACCGGAAGCTTATTTGCCGGCATCCGCTTCAGCTGCAAGTTAGGCGCGCAATGAAGGAGCGGGTAGCGCCGATTCGATGCATGGCATGATGAACGAACGCTGACGGATCTGCAATGGCGGGGCCGGACTGCGAACGGCTGAAGTTCGTCTACTGCTGGGAATGGCAGTTCATTTACTCAAGTTGAAATCAATGTTGAATGCTTGTCTGTTCAATTCCATATTGTATTGCTGCTTTGAGTACGTCGATTTTTATATCTGTTAGTGTTTTGAATTTAATGCAATACCCCGCGACGCTTGCTTTGCCGAGGTCCTGCCCAAATTTCTGGACTAGGTACTTCTTGTCATTTACTCCCATAATGTAGACGGAAATGCCTGTTGTATTCGCACTTATACCGATTTGATAGAATTCCTTGGTTTTTTCATTGGCATATTTAATGGTTTGAGATCCATATCCAATGTTTGGGTTGGAAACGGTTTTTCCTTTCTCGTCTTTTCCATCTAAGAACCACAATTTACATGTTGGCATCAACGCCAAAATAATGTGATGCAACTGTTGCATTTCGCTACGTTTTGGTTCCGGTTGGGTGGCAATATACTCCTTAATTTGTTTCTGCAAGTTCATGTAAATCTCCTTGGCTTAGCGGTACCAATCCAGTGCTCTGGGAACCACCGGATTAGAGTCAGCTTGCTAGGCTGCATAAATCGATCAGAATGATGCCGGATTCTGTTTCCTCATCGCTCGCGCTCTGAAATCTCGGCTGACGACTTCAGGCCAAAGCACTCATCCAGAATGGGTTGGGCGCGAAAGTCAGGACACGTAACGGCAGACAAGCCAGTATCCAAGCAATTGCCACTGGGCCGCACCCTGTCTGACTACGAAACTCTTCTGCATCAGCGCTCTGCGGCAAGGAACTGAGCCCGGCATAACGCTTTTCTCACTATTTATGGTGCCCGGAGGGGGACTTGAACCCCCACGACTTGTTATGGTCTGCGGATTTTAAGTCCGCTGCGTCTGCCAGTTTCGCCATCCGGGCGCTCTCTTCATCGTATCCGAATCAGCCCCCTTTGCCACATCCGCCGCAACTCGCAGCCCAGTACAGGTGTCAATCTCACTAGTGATTACAATCACTCTGAGCTCTCCATGCGCCTTCGCTCTCTCAGTTTTCGCTCTCTCTGTCGTCAGGCTCTCTGCTTTCGCTTTCTCGTTGTGTTCTGCCTGATTCCTGCCCTCACTGCGCAATCGCATTCGACCCATTCATGGCCCACGCAGCCTGACGCGCCTCTCACCCGCCATCAGCTCGCTCTGCAAATGCTCAACCGCTTCACCTTCGGCCCGCGTCCCGGCGAAGTCGACGCCGTCATGAAACAAGGCCCCTACGCATGGTTTGAGCAGCAGCTTCATCCCGACTCCATCCCGGACACAGCTCTCGACCAGCGCATCGCGACCGACCTCCCTTCGCTCTACCTGCCGCCGCGCCAACTCCTCGTTGATTTCCCCTCGAACATCATCATCCGTCAGGTCGCCGGTGGCCGGCGGCCTTATCCCTACGACCCAATTCTCGCCTCCGCCTATCAGGTGCTCGTCGAGAAATTCAATCGCCGCAAGTCCATGAAGGCCGGCCAAAACACAGACTCCAGCATGATGTCCGCCGCCGAGCGCCGCGACGACCGCCTCCAGCAGCTGGACTCCGCTCGCACCATCGCCAACCAGGTCCTCGCCTACCCCGCCGATCAACGCATGCAAGCCATCGCGCAGCTCCCGCTTGACCAGCGCATCACGCTCACCCGGTTCGTGCCGGAACCCGAGCGCACCGATCTGCTCAACAGCCTCACGCCGCACGAGTGTGAACTCTTTCTCCTCATGGCCGGAGGCCCTGACGGCATCCGCGTCATCGACGACGAACTCCAGCAGGCCAAGGTCCTTCGCGCCATCCTCAGCAGCCGTCAGTTGCTCGAGGTCATGACAAGCTTCTGGTACAACCACTTCAACGTCGACATCCGCAAGGGCGCCGATCAGTGGTACACGCCCACTTACGAGCGCGACGCCATCCGCGCCCACGCACTCGGAAAATTCAGCGATTTGCTTCTCGCCACCGCACAGAACCCTGCTATGCTCTGGTACCTCGACAACTGGTCCAGCGTCGGCCCGGATTCGCTCGCCGCCCAGCGCGCCCGCAAAAAGGACCACGGCATCAACGAAAACTACGGCCGCGAGGTCATGGAACTCCACACCGTCGGCGTTAATGGCGGATACAACCAGGCCGACGTCATCGCCCTCGCCAAAATCATGACCGGCTGGACCATCGATCAGCCCCAGCAGGGCGGCAACGCCGTCTTCGACCCGCGCAAACACGAGCCCGGAACCATCCACTGGTTCGGCAACAAGATCAAGGACAACGGCTACATGGAAGGCCGCCAGGCCCTGCTCTGGCTCGCCGCGCAGCCACAGACCGCTCACCATATCTGCTACGAACTGGCTCAATACTTCGTCGCCGACGACCCGCCGCCCTCACTCGTCGACCGCATGCAGCGCACCTGGATGTCCACCAACGGCGACATCAGTGACGTCCTCCGCACAATGAGCCACTCGCCCGAATTCACCTCGCAACGCTACTACCGCAACAAGGTCAAAACGCCGCTCCAGTTCGTCGCATCCACCTTCCGCGCCACCAACACTGACCCCGCCAATCCGCATGCGCTCGTCTATGTCATCGCCCGCATGGGCGAGCCGCTCTACCAGATGCAGCCGCCCACCGGCTATCCGGACACATCCAATCAATGGATGAACTCCGGCGCGCTCGTCGCCCGCCTCAACTTTTCCATGGCATTTGCCGCCGGCCGTCTCGGCGGAAACAAATTTGACGCCGCAAGCCTCCTGTCCACCGGCTCCGGCACGCCACCCACTTTTCTTGCGTCCGACGTGCCACCGCCACCGGACGCTCCGGCACTCGGCAATTCACGTGTAACTCAGCCCGTAGCGCTGCAAACCGGCGTCACCGACGATCAGGCCCTGCGCTCGCTCGAAAACATTATTCTCGACGGACAGGTCTCAGCCAAAACCACCGCCGTCATCCGCAACGAGCTCGCCTCGCAGCAACCCTCGCCCGACGCCAACCGGCGCTCGCTCGACACCATCACCGCAATGCTGCTCGGCTCACCTGAGTTCCAGATGCACTAGCCTCATGCTGCCGTCTCCGCCTCTGCCTTCAACCGCTCGGCGTTAAAGTGCGTAATCAGAGCGTCGATCACCGGTTGCAGCCTGCCGTCCATCACATCCGTCAATTGATGAAGCGTCAACCCGATCCGGTGGTCCGTCAGCCGGTTCTGCGGAAAGTTATACGTCCGAATCTTCTCGCTCCGGTCGCCTGATCCCACTTGCTGCTTCCGCTCCTTGGCCTGCGCCGCCTGCTGCTTCTCCATCTCCATCTCATACAGCCGCGCGCGGAGCACGCGCATACCCTTTTCGCGGTTCTTGATCTGCGACTTCTCGTCCTGGCAGCTCACCACCGTATTGGTCGGCAGATGCGTAATGCGCACCGCGGAGTACGTCGTATTCACCGACTGCCCGCCCGGTCCCGACGAGCAGAACGTGTCAATGCGAAGGTCCTTCGCTTCAATCTTCACGTCCACTTCCTCGGCCTCCGGCAGCACCGCCACCGTCACTGCCGAGGTATGCACCCGTCCCTGAGTCTCAGTCGCAGGAACCCGCTGCACGCGGTGCACGCCGCTCTCATACTTCATCTGCGAGTACACCTTGTCGCCTTCAATAATCGCGATCACTTCCTTCAGCCCGCCCACTGACGACTCAGAGCTCGACATCACCTCCACCTTCCATCTGTGCTGCTCCGCAAACCGCGAATACATCCGGAAGATTTCCGCCGCAAACAATGACGCCTCATCGCCGCCCGTGCCTGCGCGAATCTCGATCACCACGTTCTTCTCGTCGTTCGGGTCCTTCGGCAGCAATAGCAGCTTTAGCTCTTCTTCGATCTTCGGCTGCCGAGCCTCAAGTTCCGCCAACTCTTGCGCCGCCATCTCGCGAATCTCCGCGTCGCTTTCGTGCAGCATCCCGCGCGCGTCTTCAATCCCCGTCATCACTTGCCGGTACTCGCGGAACTTCTCCACCACCGGCTCAAGATCGCGGTGCTGCTTGGCCAGCTTCTGGTATTTCTGCTGGTCGCCAATTACTTCAGGATCGGCAAGTTGCTGCCCCAGGTCCTCATATCGCGATTCAATCTGTTCCAGACGCTCAAACATCGGTCTTCCTCACGCACACGCCTTCGCGCGGCTCTGCTTTACAAAATTTTTCGTAGGGAAAAAAGACACAAAAGGGCATCGGCGGCGGGAGCCGCTAAAGAAGGATGCCGAACGTGCGCGTGTGCCGCATATCTATATTGATTGTATCGCTATATTTTGATGCGAAAACCTCAAAAACGACTCCACCCACACAGCCCCGGCCACCAATAATAAATACGATGCCCTCGCGCTTCCTCCAATTCGCTGAACTGTGCGAAGCTCTTGCCGCCACCACCGGCAAGCTTGAAAAGCGCGCCCGCATCGCCGAATCCCTCCGCGCCTCCACCCCACCCAACGCCGCCCTCACCGCGCTCTACCTTTCCGGAACTCCGTTCCCCGAAACCGACCGCCGCACCCTCAACGTCGGCGGATCGCTTCTATCAAAAGCTCTCGCTAAGATCACCCACGCCAGCCGTGACTCAATGCACGCCGCCTACCGCCGCCACGGAGACCTCGGCTCCGCAGCCGTCGATCTGCTCGCAAGCCACACACCCTCCGGCGAACCCCTCGCACTCTCCAGCATAGAAAATGCCTTCGCTGCCCTCGCCGCCGCGCGCGGCCCCGCGCCAAAACTCCCTCTCCTGCTCGACCTCATCCACCGCGCCACGCCGCTAGAGACCAAATACCTCATCAAGCTCATCACCGGAGACATGCGCATCGGCGTCAAGCAAAGCCTCGTCGAAGAAGCCCTCGCCGCCGCATATTCTGCAACCCCCGCCGCCGTCCGCCGCGCCGTCATGCTCCTCGGCGACCTCGCCGCCGTCGTTCACCTCGCCATCGAAGGCCGCCTCGACCAGGCCTCCATGCAGCTCTTCCATCCGCTCGGTTTCATGCTCGCCAGCCCAGTCGATACCGTCGCCAAAGCTATCGACCGCTTCCTGCCCAACCCCTCCAACGACGCCGCACCCCTCCACGTCATCCTCGAAGACAAATACGACGGCATCCGCGCGCAGCTCCACTGCGGAGATCCCTCGCATCCAAGTCGGGTTCAGGTCTTCTCGCGCAACCGCGAAGACATCAGCGCCAGCTTTCCCGAACTCATCGAGGCCTTCGCATCCATTAGCGAGCCCATCATCCTCGACGGCGAAATCCTCGCCTGGAACCCGTCCGAAAGCCGTGCTCTTTCCTTTACCAGCCTCCAGCAGCGCCTCGGTCGCAAGCGAGTCTCCACCGAACTGCGCCGTGAGGTGCCCGTCGTCTTCATGGCGTTTGACATTCTTTACCGAGCGCCCCGTCTACTGCTCGACATCCCGCTCTCCGAGCGCCGCCTTGAGCTCGCCGACCTCCTCGCGCAACACGCGCCTGCCACCGCCAACGCCAACCCCTCCGGCCAAACGCTGCTTTTCGTCGCCAATGCTCCGCAGTTCTCCCGCCTCATGCTTGCTCCCGGAACACCCCTGCACAATGCAGCCCAGCTCGACTCTGCCTATGCCGAGGCCCGCAGCCGCGGCAACGAAGGTGTCATGCTCAAGGACCTCCGCAGCATCTACCAACCCGGCAAGCGTGGACTCGCGTGGCTCAAGCTCAAGCGCGAGCTCGCCACGCTCGATGTCGTCGTCACCGCCGTTGAATTCGGCCACGGCAAGCGCGCCGGCGTTCTGAGTGACTACACCTTCGCCGTCCGCGACGGAGACGCGCTCAAAAACATCGGCAAAGCCTACTCTGGCCTTACCGACTATGAAATCGCCTCACTCACCGAATTTTTCAAGGAACACACCATCGAAGACTTCGGCGGCTACCGCACCGTCGAGCCGCTCAAGGTGCTCGAAGTCGCCTTTAACAACGTCATGCGCTCTGACCGCCACAACAGCAGCTTTGCGCTCCGCTTTCCCCGCATACTCCGCATTCGCGACGACAAACCCGTCAGCGAAATTGATACGCTCGCCCGCGTCGAAGAGATTTACAACTCGCAGCCTGAAAAAATCCAGGAAGAAGCCGTCGGCTAAGGACTCCCGACCGCTGCCCGACCGCCGATCCCGGATCCCTATTCCCTGCTTTTAGTGGTGATGATGCGCATGCGCGCCGACTGCCTCCACCGGCATAACACACCCATGCGCCACCGGGCACTCCACATGCTCAAACTGGATCGTCGTGTGGTGAATGTGAAAGTTCTTCAACAGCACGTCGTTAATCTCTTCCAGTATTCGCGCGCTCTCTGACGGCGGAATGTCTGCAATCGTCACGTGGCTCGCCAACGCATGTGTCTGCGACCCCAGACTCCATACATGCAGATCGTGAACATCCTCCACACCCGCAATCGCCTCCAGTTTCACGCGAACCTCATCCAGCGAAATCCCCCGCGGCGTCCCCTCAAGCAGGATGTTCAGCGTCTCTCGCACAATCGAAAATGATGACCACAAAATCAGCGCCGCGATCCCCAGCGACAGCACCGGATCAACCCACATCCGCCCCGTAAACAGAATCACTGCGCCGCCCACAATCACAGCTGCCGTCGACAGCGTATCGCCCAGCATGTGCAAAAACGCGCTGCGTATGTTCACATCATGATTCACACGCCACAGTATTGCCGCAATCGCGCCATTCATCACCACTCCGGCCGCGGCCACAATCATCATCACCCGCGCCTGCGGCTCTACCGGAGCCATGAACCGGTGCGCCGCCTCCACCACAATCCACACGCTGATCACCACCAGCGTCAGCGCGTTCATAAACGCCGCCAGCACGCCCGCCCGCTGGTACCCGAATGTCTTTTTGTCTGTCGCCGGTCGCGTCTGAAAGTGCACTGCCACAAACGAGAGCAGCAGCGCCGCCGCGTCCGATGCGTTATGCCCCGCCTCTGACATCAGCGCCAGCGAGTGCGCCTTCAGCCCCGCCACCAGCGTCACTACCACATACGCCAGCGTCACTACCAGAGAAACGCGCAGCGCTCGCTGCATCTTGGCCGTCGGCGTTGCGTGTACATGCATATCCTTAGTTTACGTGCCGTCCTGCGCGGTCTTCAATTGTTCCGCTCAGCCATGCAGCCGCGTTGAGGCCTGCGCCTTACGCACCGCCAGGTGCATCGGATGCACCGGTACCGAGTTGGCCGTATCGCGCAGCCCGCTCCAGGTCTCCGCAACCACAATACTGTTCGACGGGCACTTGGGCTCATAGCGCACCGAGCACGGAAACGACAGCCGGCATTCACGAATGTTCACGTAGTCTTTCAAATGCGTCACGTCTTGCGAGCACTCATAGACCACGCCGGCAATCTCATACTTGTACTGAATCAGCTGCATCGGTTCCAGCCCGCGCGTGCTGCTCCCGTCGCCTTTCACTTCTGACATGGCCGCGATTTCTGGCGTATCCGGGATCTCTGACGTATCCAGGATCGTCCCATCGATGATCCGTCCCGTCTTTACCAGATGCTCGCGGCGCATCCGCTCCAACTCTTCTTCGGTTGGCCGTTTCCTCGTCACAGCCCACACAATCACGCCGGCAACGCACAATCCCGCCGCCGTGATCGCTCCAATCACCTGGGGGTCACGCAATGAGATGCTGTCCATAATTCCGTCGATTCCGCCGCTCTACGCCTCTCAACCAACAATGCGGCTCCGCAATGCCCTGTCGCGTCTCGCTTCTCGCTACTATTGGCGCGCGGTTTGCTTGCCTTTACCGGCTTCGCCTCTTTCCTGAATTCTCCCACAACATCCGCCTCCGTGACCCGCAAATCTGCGCCGGAATCTCGCTGTTTACCACCACACGGTAATGCGGTTCCGGCCAGTCCCGTGAGCTATACTTATGGTTGAGCATGCCTGACCCAAAGTCTTCGCCCGCCGTGCTTTCGCGCGGCTCTTCTGTTTCAGCCCCTATGGCATCCAATAAATCTCCGCGTATCCGCTCTACCACCGTCCTCTGCGTGCGCCGCAACGGCAGCGTCGTCATGGCCGCCGACGGACAGGTTACGCTCGGCGAGTCGGTCATCAAGCACTCGGCGCGCAAAATCCGCCGCCTCTATCAGGACAAGATCCTCGCCGGATTCGCTGGCTCCACCGCCGACGCCTTCTCGCTTTTCAGTCGCTTTGAAGCCAAGCTGGAGCAGTACGCCGGCAACCTCGGCCGCGCCGCCGTCGAGCTCGCCAAGGACTGGCGCACCGACAAAATGCTGCGCTCCCTCGAGGCCCTGCTCATCGTCTCCGACACGCATCAGACATTCCTGCTGTCGGGCTCCGGCGACGTCATTGAACCGGACGAGGGCATCGCTGCCATCGGCAGCGGAGGCTCCTACGCCCTCGCCGCAGCCCGCGCTTTGCTTCAGAACACCGATCTGTCCGCCCGCGACATCGCCGAAAAATCGCTCCGCATCGCCGGACAGATCTGCATCTACACCAACGACCAGATCACCATCGAAGAGCTGCACGCATAGAGGCAGCATAAGCCGGCCCAAGGAGGTAGGCACAAAACATGGCAATTTACTTACCCGGAACCGCTGAAGATCAGGAACTCGCGCTCGACGAGCTCACCCCGCGTGAAATCGTTGCCGAGCTCGACAAGTACGTCGTCGGCCAGAACGCCGCCAAGCGCGCCGTCGCCATCGCCTTGCGCAACCGCATGCGCCGCCAGAAACTCACCCCCGATCTCGCCGATGAAATCATGCCCAAAAACATCATCATGATCGGCCCCACTGGCGTCGGCAAAACCGAAATCGCCCGCCGCCTCGCCAAACTCACCAACTCGCCCTTCCTCAAGGTCGAGGCCTCCAAGTTCACTGAGGTTGGCTACGTCGGCCGCGACGTCGAATCCATCGTCCGCGACCTCGTCGAGATCGCCATCGACATGGTCCGCGCGGAAAAGCTTGACGAAGTCGAGGACAAGGCCGAACTCAATGCCGAAGACCGTCTGCTCGACCTGCTTCTTCCGCCCGCGCCCACGCCGGTTCCCAGCGCTCCCACGCCCACTGGCCCGCAGCTCATCGAGGGCAACTCCGGCTCCTCCGCCACCGACTCCCACCAGCGCACCCGCGAAAAGCTCCGCCAGCAGTTCCGCGAGGGCAAGCTCGACGACCGCATGGTCGAAATCGACGTGCGCGAGCGCAGCACCCCGTCCTTTGAAATCATCTCCAACCAGGGCGTCGAGGAGATGGACATCAACCTCAAGGACGTGCTCCCCAACATCTTTGGCCAGCGCACCAAGAAACGCAAAATGAAGATCTCTGAAGCCTTCGACTACCTCGTGCAGGAAGAGGAAGGCCGCCTCATCGACATGGATCAGGTCACCCGCCTCGCCGTCGAGCGCGTCGAGAATTCCGGCATCGTCTTCCTCGACGAGATCGACAAGATCGCAGGGCGCGAAGGCGGCCACGGCCCCGATGTCTCCCGCGAAGGCGTCCAGCGCGACATCCTCCCCATCGTCGAAGGCACCACCGTCAACACCCGCTATGGAATGGTCCGCACTGACTTCATCCTCTTTATCGCCGCCGGGGCATTCCACGTCTCCAAGCCCAGCGACCTCATCCCTGAACTCCAGGGACGCTTCCCCATCCGTGTCGAGCTCAAATCGCTCACCATCGAAGACTTTGTGCGCATCCTCACCGAACCCAAGTCCTCGCTCACGCGCCAATACACCGCGCTGCTTGACACCGAAGGCCTCAAACTCGAATTCACTCGCGAGTCGCTGGAAGAGATCGCCAACTTCGCCTTCCGGGTAAACGAAACAACAGAAAATATAGGCGCGCGCCGCCTCCACACCATCATGGAGCGCGTCCTCGACGAAATCAGCTTCCTCGCACCCGATCTCACCAAGTCCTGGCCTAAGACCGAAGAAGGAGGACTCCAGCTCGCCGCCTCCACCGACTTCGGAGCCACCATTCCGCTCCCCATCGTCGAGCGCGACACGCCCGCCGGAAAAGAAAAAGTCGCCGTCATCGACCCCGAATACGTCCGCCAGATGGTCGCCTCCATCGTCAAAGACCAGGATCTCTCCCGCTACATTTTGTAGCGAGCGATTAGATAAGAGACGATGTCATTCTGAGCGAAGTGTGACGTGTCTACACGTCACACGAGTCGAAGGACCCGCATTTCTGCTCACCTGCCACTGCCGTGGGTGCCCCATTCTTCGACGTACGCTCCTTGTGCGGAGAAGGGTGGGATCGATCGAATCTCAATCACCAGGTGGCCCACACAAGCTTCCATTGCTTGTGTGGGGAACTGGGATGCTTGCTCCGCCACAGACCAGCCTGCCGCTAGCTCAGGACGATTACACCTGAGCATGCAAAGCCACTCAATACACGCCCGGAATCAGCCGCTTCGTGCTGCGGCTGTAGTCTTCGTACTCGCCTCCAAAAGCGAGGCGCAGCGCCCTCTCTTCCACGTGAATGCGATACAGCAGCGCCAGCGTCGGCGGAACGAGGACAACGGCAAAACAGGCCCACGTGCGCGTGTGCAGCGCAAAAGCCAGAAGAATCAGCTCCAGCCCAAGATAAGAAGGATGACGGACCAGGCGATAGAGTCCGCTACGCTGTAGTGTCTGTCCGGCACGCATGGCTACATTCGCGCTAAAGGCCCGGCCCAGCGTAAAGACGGCAACGGCACGAACCATCAAACCCAAAATCAGAATTCCGAACGCCAACGGCCGCAACCAGCTATAACTCCCCGGCATGTTGACCGGAAGAAAGCTATGCATCCACCCGTCAGTCCAGATGGATGCAATAATGACAATCCACAGAATGATCTGTGTTCCGCGATCTTGTATTTTGCCCTGTCCTGAGCTTGTCGTCGTGATCAGAGCAATGAGGATTTCCCCAATAACCCACACGTCCGACAGTGCATGAAAAAAGAATTCGAGATTCATAATCGCTCTCGCGTGCCCGCAAGAAAAGAATACGCCTGATGGTCACAGTAAAGCAGAAGCCGGGCACCGCCTGTATCGCAGAAACATGGGCAAGCTCGAGCCGCAAATCAACAAACTCCCTACCCCGCCCTCACCCATCTCACCACCTCATGCGCCGTCAGCGTCACCGTCGTGCCCGGGCCCACAACCCCGCTCTTCATCCGGACGCGCTTCTCCCCAAACCCCGGCGCCCGCACAATCCGCCCTTCGCTCCGGCAGAAACATACGCCCCACACGAACAATGCATCGGAACGGTCACGCAAAAATCCAAATCACGCGACTCCCCGCCCCTCACGAACATCTACCACGAAGGGCCCGGCGAAGAAGCTCCGGCAGCTCTCCCAATCGCTCTCACCCCAACCGTTGCTTGCATCCGCGGCCAGAACGAGGAATTGACATGAAACTCATCTCCGTAAATTGCGGTTTGCCTCGCGAAGTCGACTGGCACGGCATCACCGTCACCACCTCCATATACAAAGATCCCGTCTCCGGCCGCATCCCTCTGCGCACCCTCAACCTCGACGGCGACCGCCAGTCCGACCTGAGCGTCCACGGCGGCAAGGACAAAGCCGCCTACTGCTATCCCATTGAGCACTACGAATATTGGAAAGCTGAACTACCCTGCCATCCACTCCCCATGGGCGCGTTCGGAGAAAACTTCACCATCGAAGGCCTCCGTGAAAACGAAGTCAATGTCGGCGACCGCTTCTCCATCGGCTCGGCGGAGATTGTCGTTACGCAGCCGCGGCTTCCTTGCTATAAACTTGGTATCCGCTTCGGGTCAGGCGATATGGTCAAGCGGTTTCTCGATAGCGGGAGAACTGGCTTCTATGTTGCTGTCACTCGCGAGGGCCAGGTTGGGGCCGGCGACGAGATCATCCCGTTGAGTCACAATCCGGAATCTGTTTCCGTCCCGGCAATTACCCGCCTCTACGTGGCAAAACGGTACGGCCGGGAGGAGGTTCAGCAAATACAGCGGGCACTCACTGTAGAAGCATTGCCCGGGAGTTGGAAGCACTATCTCGAAGAAAGACTGCGCCGTTCCGGCGCGTAATCGCCCCGATGCCCCGTTAAAAAGCAAAGCCAGTCGCCAACCATTTACCATCATTCCTTGGACACGACCCTCGCCAACGCCCTCGCCAATGGAGCCGCGCGCCTCGCGCACCTGTCCTCCGTGCGCGCCGACGCCGAGCTGCTCCTAATGCGCGCCGCCAACATCGATCGCGCCTTTCTGCTCACGCACCCTGACGTGTCCCTCACGCCTGAACAGCTCGCCACCTACAACCAGTGGATCGAGCGCCGCGCCCAGCACGAGCCTATCCAGTACATCATCGGCGAGCAGGAGTTCTACGGGCTCCCACTCCGCGTCACGCCCGACGTCCTCATCCCGCGCCCGGAAACTGAACACCTCGTCGAAGCCGCGCTCCAACGTCTCCCGCACAACCTTCCGCTGCGCATCGTCGACGTCGGCACCGGCTCCGGAGCCATCGCCATCGCCCTCGCCCACGCGCTCCCGCAGGCCTCCGTCACCGCGCTTGACACCTCACCCGCTGCGCTCGCCGTCGCCCGCCAGAACGCCCAGCGTCACGACGTCGCCAGCCGCATCCGATTTCTCGAATCCGACCTGCTCGCCGCCGTCGCAACCGAAATCTTCGACGCCATCGTTTCCAACCCGCCCTACGTCTCCGAGTTGGAGGTTCTCGAGCCGCAGGTCCGCGACTACGAGCCGCACGCCGCGCTCTTCGCCGGACGTTCCGGACTCGACATCTACCAGCGCCTCATTCCCCAGGCCCGTCAATGCCTCAGGCCCCAAGGCTGGCTCCTCATGGAAATCGGCCACGGCCAGCGCGACGCCCTCGCCTCGCTGCTCACCGGCTGGAACGACATCGACTTCGTCTCGGATCTGCAAGGCATTCCCAGAGTCGCGATTGCGCGCCGCTCGTAGCTCAATAGCGGCGTCGAAGGCGCGTCTGCCTGGACGACAAGTCCCTTTGTAATTCCCGATACAACTCACTCTTCGACACGCCTCGCTCCCGCGCCACCCGCTTCAGCGCGTCCATCTCGCTCAGCCCCTCCGTCTTCGCCAGATCCGCCAGCCGCTCGCGCAGCGGAATCTCCGCACTCACGCTCTCTGCCGCACCCGGCTTCGCCTCTATGAGCAGAACCATCTCGCCCCGCACGCCTCCGCGCTCCGCCAGCGTCGCTCTCACCTCGCTCACCGTTCCGCGCAAAAACTCCTCGTGCACCTTGGTCAGCTCGCGAGCCAGTACCGCGCGGCACTCCCCACCCCACACCCGCTCTACATCCGCCAGCGTCTCCGCAATCCGGTGCGGAGCCTCATAGAAAATCAGCGTCATCGCCTTGCCGCACCGCGACTGCAGCTCTTCCAGCCGCGTCAACCGCGCACCCGGCTTCGACGGCAAAAAGCCCACATACAGGAACTGATCCGTATCCAGCCCCGACGCCACCAGCGCGCTCAGCGCAGCATTCGCCCCCGGCACCGGAATCACCGCCATGCCCTCCGCAATCGCGGCCCGCGCCAGCACCATCCCCGGATCGGAAATCCCCGGCATCCCCGCGTCCGTCACCACCGCAATCCGCTTGTCCGCGCGTAGCATCTCCATTAGCTCCGCCGTCCGCGCTGCTTCATTGTGCTCGTGCACGCTCAACGTCGGAGTCGCAATACCGAAATGGTTCAGCAGCTTCTGCGTCTGCCGCGTGTCCTCGCATGCAACCAGGTCCGCCCGCTTCAACACCCGCAGCGCCCGCAGCGTTATGTCTTCCAGATTTCCAATCGGAGTCGCCACCAGATACAACCCCGGTTCTAACTCCGGAACCGCTGACTCCATGGCATCGTCCTGGCCTGCGCCCGTCACTGCCCCAAGCTCTCGCGCTCCAGCCGCTTATGCTCGGCAAGCAGTCCCATGCTGTTGCTCAGGTTCTGCCACGTCACAATGCCCACAATCCGTCCCTTGTCCGCCACCGGAACCAGCGACATCCGCCCGCCCGCAATCCGCCGGATCATCAGTCCCAGCGAGTCCTCAGGGTCCGCCACCTGGAACGTCCGCGACATGATCGACTGCACATACCCATTCCCGTCGCTGCGCAGCGCCTGCAAAATGCCCTGCCGCGACACAATCCCCACCAGGTTCGCGCCTCGCACCACCGGAAACTCATCCTGCAAACTGTGGATCGCCTTGAACAGCGCATCCGCCAGCGTGTCCGACGGCGACATGGTCGAGAATTCCGTCAGCATCACGTCGCGCATGCGCACCGTCTCCACTACGGACTGGAACACCACGCCCTGGTCCTCAAGTTGCGCGCCGATAAAGATGAAGAATCCCACCGTAATCAGCCAGGGACTCAGTATCGCCGCGGTCGAATTGTTCGGTAGCGCCAGAAGGGCCAGCCCCGCAACCATCGCCAGCGCGCCAAATCCCTGTCCCACGCCGGACGCGGCCCTTGTCGCCTGCGACGCGCCGCGCGTCCGCGCAAGCTTCCCGCGCAATATGCGCCCCGCATCCAGCGGATACGCCGGAATGAAATGCACCAGCGCCAGAATCGCGCTCAGCCATACCGCCGATCGCATCAGGAAATGCGGAGTAATCAGCGGCCGCCCGACCAGCGGCACCGTCGGAGACGCTCCCGCAATCAGCGCCGCCACAATCCCCGCAAACAGCACGTTCGCTGCTGGCCCAGCCGCTGCCAGCGCCGCCTGGACCTTCGTCTCAACCGCGCGCTCTGCACTGTCAGGGGACGCATAGGAAAACAGCCCCCCGATCGGCAGCAGCAGAATGCTTCGCAGCTGCAGCCCGTGCCATGCCGCCACGATCACGCGCGCCACTTCGCGCACCACCACCACCAGCAGAAGCAGCAGCCACAGCATGATGCCGCGCCACGCGCTCACTCCCGTGTCATACGCCGCCAGCAGGCTGAACCCCAGAAGAAGCACAAAAAAGTGATGGATCCGGATGTCAACTCCGAACCATCGACCCAGCGGAAATGACCACGCTCGCATTGCTGCCGTCTTGCCTGCCTTCCGTGCTCAGTCTATTGTATTGCCTCGCCCCACCCATAAGCGCGGCCGGCCATCGCCTGTGGCCGTAGCTTCGTTCGCGTGACACCCGGAGCAACTCCCGACCAACGGGAGGACAACAAAATGCGGTTCAAGAATGGCGCGAAGCGCGTGTGCCCGTGCGGCCAGCACTCTTGTTAGGATGACGGAATGCGTGTTATCGCCGGCGAATTTCGCTCCCGCCCGCTCGTCGCCCCCAAAGGCCTCGACACGCGCCCCACCAGCGACCGCCTCCGCGAAACCCTCTTCAACGTGCTCGCCCCTCGCACCGCCGGCTCCATCTTTCTCGACCTCTACGCCGGCTCGGGAGCCATCGGCGTTGAAGCCCTCAGCCGCGGTGCATCGCATGTCATTTTTGTCGAACACGCCCCGCCTGCACTCCGCGCCATCCGCACCAATCTTGCCTCACTCGGCATCCGAGGCAACTACTCCATCGAATCGCATCGTGTCTCTGCCGCTCTCCGCCGCCTCGTAACTGCAGATCGCAAAGCAGACATCGTCTTCCTCGACCCGCCATACAACGACGCCGAAGAATACGACTCCACCCTCGCCCTCCTCGGCGGCGAATGCCTCCCGCTGCTTGCGCCCCATGCCATCGTCATCGCCGAATGCCTCCGCAAGCTCAACCTGCCCGACACGTCAGGAGCACTCCACCGCTACCGCATCCTCAAACAGGGCGACTCCATCCTCAGCTTTTACTCTGTCTCTTCAGTAGAAGAACGTAGCTAACCCACCACACTCTCGCCCGTCTCCAGATCCACCCGGAACGGCACATCCTTATCCGTCATCAAATCCCAGCCCAGGCCGCGCAGCCATCGGCCCTCAACGCCGGTAATCTGCACGCCCTCCCACGACAGCCGGCCCGTCTGCCACGCCTTGCCATGCGCACCCCACGCCGTCAGCGCATGATGCCCCGCAAACAGCAGCAGACCCTGCTCCTTGAGAGCCCGCACTTCGAGCACCGGCTTGTACTCCACCTGCGCAAACTCCTCCGGCTGCTCGGTGTTCACCAGGTACGCATACCCGCCCGACACCGCGCACATCCACTTCGCATCCGGGCAACTCCACACGCCCGTCGGAGCCGCCGCATCCGCAAATCCCAGCGCAAACGTGCCCAGAAATGTCTCCGCGCCCGCTGGCCGTACCATCACCTCCAGTGCGCCCCGCTCCACTTCTTCTACACGTCTCGGATACACGAACTTACGCCGGGGCAATATCAGCGGCCGCTCACCGAGCACCTCCGCCTCCCACGCATGCGCAAACGTCAGATCAATCACGCTGCGAACCTGTCGCTGCATACTGGCGGATCCAGTCGCGCTGTTCAGCGGTGTCCGGAACTCGCCATCCGCGCGCCGCTTCGATCAATTCGAGAGCTTCATCGGCGTCCCATCCAAGTTCTATAAGAACCGCGGCAGTGGTGACCGTCGACCGTCCAATGGAGCCGCGGCAATGTACTCCCACACCCCTGCCCGATTGAACCGCATTCACCAATTGCAAAATGAATTGCCGGAATGATGTTCGATCAGGCGGCGTTCTTCCATCCAGAATCGGATAAGAAACAAACTGCAACCCCAGAGCCTTCGCCAACTCCTGCTCAGCCTCCAGGCCAAGCATTGCTGCCTCATCGGCATTCAAGTGAGAGACAAGAACACCGATTCCACGGTCCTTCATGTCAATCAGATCACCCTCCAAACGATCATCTCCTCTTGGCCGCTCGACGATCGCCAGTTTAGGAGGCTCAGCATGCCGAATCCAAAATATCTCTTTCATCACCGCATACCCACAAACCTCCCCACCCGCTCTCGCACGCTCGCCACATGCACCGGAAGCTCCAGTCGGCTCCCCGCCTCAATCACCGGAATCAGCTTGTCGAACTCCGGCCCTGAATGCGCGCCCGTCAGCGCAATCCGCACCGGATGAAACAGGTCCTTGCCCTTCGCGCCCGTCTCCGCCTTGATCTCGTTCATCCATGCTTTGAACCGCTCGGCGGTCACGGCCCCGGCGTCCACCCCGCTCACGCGAGCCGCAAATGCCGCCAGCACCTTCCCCGCAATCTCCGTCCCCAGCACCGACGCATTCTCCGGATTCGCCTTCGCCGCCGCCACATCCATCCGAAACACAAACTCCGCCTTCTCCGGCAACTGGTCCAGCTGATCCAGCGACGGCAAAAACACCGCAATCAGCGCCTCCAGCCACACGCTCACCTTCTCATCAGCCGCACCCTGCGTCGGCAACAGCCCCGCTTTCTCGAAATACGGCCACGCCAGCTCCGTCAGCCGCGCAACCTCTGCGCCCTTCATGTAGTGCCGGTTCAGCCAGTGCAGCTTCGCCCAGTCAAACACCGCCGGAGAAGCCGTCACCCGCTCCAGCTTGAACTCGCGCGTCAGCTCATCTTCCGTAAACGTCTCCCTTGTGCCGCCCTCGGCGCCCCATCCCAGCAGCGCCAGATAATTCACCAGCGCCTCCGGCAGAATCCCCATCTCGCGAAAGCTCGCAATCGACGTCGCCCCGTGCCGCTTCGACAGCCGCTCCCGGTCGCTGCCCAAAATCGTCGAGAGGTGCGCAAACTCCGGCACCTTCCACCCGAACGCCTCGTAGATCGCCACCTGCTTGGGCGTATTCGACAGATGGTCATCGCCGCGAATCACATGCGTGATCTCCATCAGCGCGTCATCAATGGTCACCACGTAGTTGTAAACTGGAACGCCACCCGACTTTCCGCTCCCGGACCGCACCAGGATCGGATCGCTCACCGCGTCGCTCGCAAACTCCACCTCTCCGCGCACCATGTCGTGGAAGCGCAGCGCATGCTCCGGAATCCGCAGCCGCACCGCAAACGGCTCACCCAGCGCGGCCCGCTTCGCGGACTCCTCGCGGTCAATCCCCCGGCAGTTGCCCGAATACACCTGCGGCATATGCGCTGCCGCAGCCCGCGCGCGCTCCGCTTCCAGCTCCTCTGCCGTGCAAAAGCATCGATATGCCTTGCCCTCGCGCAGCAGCCGCTCTGTATGCTCGCGATAAATCCCCAGCCGCTCTGACTGCCGGTACGGAGCATGTGGCCCCGGCACACCCGGTCCCTCATCCCACTCCAGGCCCAGCCAGCGCAAATCCTCCATCAGCTGCGCTTCATGCTTCACTTCGCTGCGGTCGAGGTCCGTGTCCTCAATCCGCAGCAAAAACTCCCCACCTGTATGCCGCGCAAACAACCAGTTATAGAGAGCCGTCCGCGCATTCCCCACATGCAGCAACCCTGTCGGCGAAGGAGCAAACCGCACTCGCGTCTTCTGTAACTTCATATCTATCGAGCTTACCAACTTTAACCCGCAGCCCACAGAACGCCTGTGTCGGACACAAAGGGACCCTTGTCCGTACAGCGATCAAACCATATTGGCTATTGGCTATTGGCTGCCTTCCCAAAATGCTCCCACCCCCGCGCCTCAACCGCCCGCACTCTTCCATCCACATCCTTCAACATGACCAGCGGCCCCCGCGCCTTCTTGCGAACCATCCTCCCAATCCGATGCACCGCAACTCCAGCGATCTTGCGCGGAACCCGCACCTCCGGCCCTGCCGTAAACAGCAGTTCGTAATCATCGCCCCAATGCAACGCCAGCTTCAGTGCCGACTCAGCCCATCTCTTGTGCTCCGCCTCCATCGCCAGCGCATGCACCGGAATCGCCTCCGCATCCAGCTCCGCCGCCACACCCGACTCTTCACAGATATGCGTCAGGTCCGTCGACAACCCATCGCTGACGTCAATCGCAGCATGCATCCCCCGCATCGCCGCCAGCCTCTGCCCAACCTCCACCCTCGGCTCCGGAAACACATGCGGATGCCCAGCCTCCGCCCACGCCAGCTTTACAAACTTCCGCCGATTTCGCTCCACCGCCAGCAACTCCGCCGCCGCGCCGCCCAGCGCCCCCGTAACATATATATAGTCACCCGCCTTCGCCCGCGACCTTAGCAGTGCCTTCCCACGCTTCACCGCCCCCAGCGCCACAATGTCAAAGCACGCGCCGCCTCGCGCCTGAGCCGTATCTCCACCCGCCAGCACGCACCCATGCTCGCGCGCCAGCGACAGCAACCCATCAAAAAACCGCTGTACCCAACTTTTTGATGTACCGCTTTTCCCACCCCGCGCCACCGTCAGCTCCGCAGGAACCGCTAGCGACAGAAACGCCGCCACCGGCCTCGCGCCCATCGCCGCCAGATCGCTTAACCCGCGCGCCAGGCACCGGTGCCCAACCGCTTCCGGAGCATGCCAGTCCCTCCGGAAATGTACTCCCTCCAGCGAGAAATCCGTCGTCACCACAATCTCTTCGCCCAGCCTCGGACGCACAATCGCGCAGTCATCGCCCATCCCCAGCCGCAGCTCGCTCGCACTCCGCCCTCCGCGCGCCGCCACCTGCCTCCGAAGCTCGGCAATTAACGCCT
>Ga0335075_10001355_pt1 | contig 40634 bp, 40 predicted proteins | sample Lox_Sample_24_FD_206723 | JGI IMG/M metagenome (GOLD analysis project Ga0335075, IMG submission 206723) | Soil microbial communities from Loxahatchee National Wildlife Refuge, Florida, United States - Lox_Sample_2.4 | ecosystem: Environmental > Terrestrial > Soil > Wetlands | place: USA...
AGGGACACAGCGGACGGCTGCGCGTCGTCGGCGCGTTGTCGGGCGGGCCGGAGACAAACCCGACCTGATAGGTGGCGGCATTGAAGTGGATGCCGGTTGCGGGTATCGAATTTGGGGCTATGCCCTTCTCGACCCATTGCGTCAGCGGGGTGAGCATATCGAACTGGTCGGTCGTGGCACCGCCGCTGCAGTGATCCATATTCGGCACCGGATAGAACCGGGAGAACTTCCGGGCCGCGCTCAGACCACCGAACTGGTCCGCCATCGCCAGGTAATAGTCGATCGTGCCGAGCACCGGCGGACCCGGATCGCTCAACCCGTGATACCAAAGATTTTGGGTTACCGCCGGGAGCGGTCGCCGACCACGAACATCGTTTAACCAAATTGCACGCGGGTCGGCCACCGCCGGGCGCTGCTCGCCGTGTCGCAGACCATTACGGGTCTGTTACGGGTCTATCCGCGGACCTCACCTGTCGCAGCCGTGATCGCAGAACGCCGTGCTGCGGCCGCGTCCCACATCAGCCGCGGTTCGAAAGTCTCGGCGGCGAACATGGTCAGCACGACGACCGCGCAAAAGGCCAGCGCCCCCATGCCGGGCTCGATCGTGATCACCGCGCCAAAGGTGACGAGCGCGCCCAAGAGCGATTCCATGAAGATATCGATCATCGACCAGCGCCCGATAAAGCGGACGATGTGATAAAGCCGGGTCCGGTCGCGTAGCCAGCCGGCACGCCCGGTCTGGGTTGCGATCTGCATGACCGAGAGCCCGATCAGCTTCAGCACCGGCACGAGGATGCTGGCGAAGAACACGAGTGCGGCAAGCGGGTATTCGCCGGTGCGGATCAGCTCCTCGACCCCGCCGAGGATCGTGCTCGGCAGGCCGGCGCCGAGTTGGACGACAGTCAGCACCGGATAGTAATTGGCCGGGATGTAGAGGATCGCGGCGGCGATCACGAGAGCCCAGGTGCGCGCGACGCTGTTTGGGCGACGTCTGTGCAATACGCTGCCGCAGCGCGGGCAGTGCTGCTCGCCCGGGAGTGACGCGCTGACCAGACCGCACGTCTCGCAGCCGATGGCACCCGCCAGGCGGCCGGGCGCGGTGCCGGGCCGATCCCGATGGTCGAGCCGCTCCCAGACCTTTTCCCGGTCAAGCGCGGCATCGACCCAGACGAGCAGGAAAGTGAGGCCCAAGAGAGCGAAAACCCCGGTTCTGAGACCGATCTCGACGAGCCCGCCGAGCTTGGCATAGGCGACGAAAACGCCGAGCACGAAGACCTCGATCATCGACCACGGCCGCAACCGCTCAGCCAGCGCGAAGACGCGACGCAGATGGTGCGGCGGAGCTCTCTCGTGAGCACGGATCAGCACATAGAGCGTGCCGAGCAGGCGGACAAAGGGTGCCAGGACGGTGACGAACAGCACGACCGCGGCGAGCGGCGCCATGTCCTGCCGCACCAGCTCCTCGGGCCCCGAAAACAGGTTGGCGACATGGCGGATGCCGATCGTCTCGACACTCATCAGCGCAGAAGCGCACATGACTGTCAGCAGCACGAGCGCGGCCACGGTCAGGGCGATGATGTGATCGAGGCGATGGGCACTGGCGCGGCGCAGGATCGTCGGGCAGCGCAGGCAATGGGCGCTGGTCCCGGGCATCAGCGACGGTACCATTTGCAGCAACCCGCAGCCGGGACATTCGCGCAGCTGCGGCAGCGTCGCCGGCACGCGCCCGGCCGGCAAATTCGCGCGCGAACCTCGCGGCGGCTTCACCCGGCGAGCGCTCCGGCAGTCAGCATCGGGACGATGCCATCGGCCAGCTTGCCGACCGCGGCGCTGATTGCCGCCACTTCGCCGACGACACCGGGTGCCGGTGGCGGCACCGCAAAGCGGAAATTGCGCAGGAGTGGCGGTTCGCGCCGATCAAAGCGCACTGCCGCCTGGGCCTGCAGCACGAGGTCGCCGGCGGCATCCTGATCGAGACGCTCGATGTTCAGCTCGACCGTGGCGTCGGGTTCGGCGGACACCGCCCCGTTGTCGGCGATCACGATGCTGCCGGGCAGACGCTGGCCGAGCTCCTCGACCAGCACCCGGCTCAGCATCGCGCCGAGCGGCTCGCCCCACCAATCATTTTGCGCGACCGCGAGCCGATAGCTCTCGGAGGAACGGACAATCTCCGAGCGCTCGAGATAGTGGGCGATCGCGATCTGGTACAGCAGCACGACCTTGGGGCCGCCGCGATACACCGCGCCTGCGGCCGGAGCCAGAGTATAGAGCACCGGGTCGGGCGAAGAGCAGCCGGCAAGCATCGCGACCAGCAACAAGACGGCAAACGGGAGGTGACGGAGCCGGACGCTCATTCGAGACCCCCCGCCGGGCGACCCTTGATCAATGCCTCGGGATGCCGCGCCAGCAGGTCGGCCAGCGCGCGAACCGAGGCGAGCGCATCATTGGTCTGGGCCAGGAGCCGCTCCATGTCGCGATTGAACCGGGTGTTGTTGCCGTAGCCATTGTCGAGCGACACCAGCAGCTGGTTGGCGCTGTTCACGGTCCGCTGCAATTGCGTCGTCAATGCCGGCAGCCGTTTCAGCGCCGGGGCGGTGCTGCTATCGAGGTTCTTCGTCAGCTGCTCGACACTCGCAATCGTCGCCGCGAGCCTGACCAGGGACTCGCGCATCTGCGGTCCGCTCGCCAGATCGTTGACGGATTTCAGGATGCTATCGAGATTGTAGCCGATCTGGTCGAACGGGATCGCATTGACCTTGTCCAACAGATCGTTTGCCGAGGCCTGCAAGCCAGCGAACCCGCCAGCCGGTGCTGTCGGCAAGACGAAATTTCCGTCCTCCATGGCCAGCTTGACGGGCGGCGCATTGGGCAGGAAATCAAGCGCCACCTGCTGCTGGCCGGTAATCAGGTTGCTGCTTTGCACCGTCGCGCGCAGCCCCTTTTGCAGCAATGCCGCGACCGCGTCGGCCGGGTTCTTGAACACCCTGACGCCGACGCCGACGACACGCTCGGGTTCGACTTCGAAGCGGACCGGTGCCAGCACCGCGTCCTTGGTCTTGTCGTAAACCAGCCGCACATCGGTGACGTGCCCGACGACAAGGCCGTGGATCGTGACCGGAGAACCCGGTGCGAGACCGCTTACCGATCCGGAAAAATAGGATATCACCGGGATCTTGGTCGTGTAGGAGGCCGATTGCGCAGTTTCAAGATCGGCAAATAGCGGGAAGACGTGGTCTTCGCTGCTCGCTGCGGCGAAACGGTTGTCCGATCCCGAAGCCGGGGTGGCAAAGGCGATGCCGCCGAGCAGCACCGCGCGCAGCGACTCGAATTCGACCTCTAGCCCGTTTCCAGCGAGCTTGACCGACAATCCGGACGCGTTCCAAAAGCGCGTGTCGTCATGCACATAGCTATCGTAGGGCGCGCGCACAAAGGCGTGGATCGTCACATATTCCGCCATGTTGCCGATGTCCCAGCCCAGCACTTCGCCGACACCGAGGCCGCGGTAGAAGATCGGCGAACCGAGTGAGATCGAGCCGAGGCGGCGCGCTCTCAGGTAAAAAATGCGTCCCGGCACATGGGTTTCGAGGATCGGCGGGTCCTCTCGCCCGATGAAATGGTGCCGTGGCTTGCCGGCCTGGGCGCCCGGCAGCATGCCGATATAGCTTCCCGAGAACAGCGTTTGCAGTCCGGAGATGGCACCGGCAAACAGCCGCGGCTTGACCACCCAGAATACCGTCTTGCTGGTCAATAGCGGCTCGGCCTGGCGTGTCGTGGCGATCGTCACGACGACGTGATTATGGTCGGGCGTGAGGTCGAGGCTCTTGACCGTGCCGAAGACGATATCCTTGAACTTGAGCTGCGACTGTCCGGCCTGCAGACCCTCAGCGGTGTCGAACCTCACCGTGATCGTCGGCCCTTCCTTCGACCAGGTGTCCCAGGCGAGCCAGGCTCCGATCAGGACGGCCACCAATGGGATGACCCAGATCACCGAAATCCGGCGTGAGCGCCGGGTCACGGCCTGCGCCACGGCCGGCGGCTCAGCGAGATCGCTCATCAAAGGCTCCCCGCGGTCCGGTGCGCTGCAGCACCGCTGTCACCCGAGGCTGGCAGTTTCGTGTTCATGGCCATCCAGGTCAATTGGTCTGGTCCAGCGTGCTGGTGTTGCCGCACCGTCGAAAATGCCGGGCCGATGGCGCGGAATGATGCAAAGCCGGCAGATAACGGGGCATTGCAGCGCTCCGGCACTCTTCTCGAAGCCGGGTGGGTGTCGCAACGGGGAGTGTCCCAAGGGGCCAATACAAGGGGCCAATACGCTCGACCCGTGCCGGCAGGCGACAGCGCTAGCGCTCCAGCGACGGCAACAATCGGTGGCGCAGTGTGCGCGGCAGAATCCCTTGCAGCCGCGGGTCTTCGAACGAGACCGGGCGCCGGGCGTAGACGGTAAATCCGGCGCGCTGATAAACCTGCAGCGCGTGCGGATGGTCGTAGGTCGAGGTATGCAGCCAGAACCGGTCGATCGGCCGCGCCGTCCAGGCCCGGTCGATTGCCGCCTGCAGCATATAGGCGCCGTATCCGCGGCCGATGAAATCGGGAACGAGGCCGAAATAGCACAGCTTGGTCTCGCGCCGCTCTGCCGTGTCGAGCTCGAAAAAGCCGGCCGGGACCCCACCGACATACAATACGAAAATCTCGATGGTCGGCTTGGTGATCAGCTGCGCCAGGGCGGTGTCGCCATAAAGCCGCCGCTCGAACCACAGCCAAGGTTCGCCGACCGCATCATAGATGTAGCGGTAGAACCCGGTCGTGCAATTCTCGGCCCGCATCAGCGCAAGCTTGCCGGACGGGACCGGCGCCCGTCCGATCGCCGGCCGCGCCAGCATCTCGAGGTAGGTGATCGTGTCGTGCAGCACCGCGTTCAGCCCCTGGTTCAGCCCCTTGCCGCACCGGTCTCGACCGGAGTGTCGCCGGGCAGGCCCCATTCCGACCACGAGCCGTCATAGACCGCGGCGGAATGCCCGATCAGGTGCAGCGCAAACGCCAGCGCGCAGGCGGTGACCCCCGAGCCGCAGCTGGTCACGATCGGCCGGTCGACCGCGACCCCGGCCGCCGCGAAGAGCCGGGCGAGCTCCTCGGCACCCAGTAACCGGTGTGTCGCGGGGTCGGTCAGCCGGTCATAGGGCAGGTTCCGGCTGCCCGGGATATGGCCGCTGCGCATTCCGGGCCGCGGCTCGGCGATGGTGCCGGCGAACCGGCCGGCGGCGCGCGCGTCGACGATCTGTTCCCGCCTTGACGTGAGGTTGCCGAGCAGTGCCGCCTTGTCGCGCACCAGCGCCGGATTGAGCCGCGCCGTGAAAGACCGTGGCGGCGGAACGGGGACCGCACTCGTCAGCGGCCGCCTCTCGGCCTGCCATTTTGGCAACCCGCCATCGAGCAGCGCCACATCGTCATGCCCGAACAGCCGCAGCATCCACCAGGCTCGCCCCGCCGAGTTCAGGCCAGTGCTGTCGTAGACAATGACATGGGTGTCGTCGCCGATGCCGAGCGCGCCGATCTTCCGCGCGAACAGCTCCGGCGACGGAACCATATGCGGCAAGCTGGTGCCGGGCTCGGCGATGTCGTCGATATCGAAAAACACCGCCCCCGCGATATGCTCCCGTTCGTAATCCTCCCGCGCGGTCGGCAGGATCCCCGGCAATTTGAACGACGCGTCGAGCACACAGATGCGCGGGTCGTCGAGATGGAGGGCGAGCCACTCGCTTTTGACGAGCGCTTCGGGACGGGCATAGGGCATCGCGGCATTTTCTCCGCATCACTCGGCGAAGGCGATCATGATACGCCGGTTCTGCCGCCCTTTGTTTTCGATTTTGCTCACGACCACCGGACCGATCTCGGCGGTATTGCGGACATGCGTGCCGCCGCAAGGCTGCAGATCGACACCGGCAATGTCGATGACCCGCACCCGCCCGCTGCCGGCAGGCGGCTTGACCGACATCGTGCGCACCAGCTCGGGCTTCGCCGCCAGCTCCGCGTCGCTGATCCAACGCGGCTCGACCGGGTGCCCGGCGGCGATCAGCGCGTTCAGCGCGGCTGCGATCGCCACCTTGTCGAGGCTCGCTCCCGGCACGTCGAAATCGAGCCGGCCCCTGCCGTCGCCGACCTGTCCGCCGGTGACCGCCCCCGGAACGATATTGCACAACAGGTGCAGGCAGGTGTGCATGCGCATCAGCCGGTGGCGCCGCGGCCAATCGATCTCGGCGCTGAGCACGGTGCCGGGCGCGGGCAAATTCGTGCCCGGCGCCGGCACGTGGATCACCTCGTCCGGCACGGCACCCTTGACCGTATCGGCGATCGCGATCGCCTCGCCGGAAGCCGGGAGCAGCACACCGGTATCGCCCGGCTGGCCGCCGCCCGTCGGGTAGAAAACGGTGCGGTCGAGGCGGATGCCGCGCGCGTCGGCGCCGATCACGCGCGCTTCGCAGCGGCGCGCATAGCCATCCTCGCGAAACAACAGCTCGGTCATGATGTCTTCTCCAGCCATGCTGGGACTGGCAGGTTCTTCTCTCTCAGAAAACCGGGATTGAACAGCTTTGATTGATAACGCGTGCCGGAATCGGCGAGGATGGTGACGATCGTGTGGCCGGGGCCCATCAGGCGCGCCAGGCGGATGGCCCCGCAGACATTGATCCCGGTCGAGCCGCCGAGCACCAGCCCCTCCTCGCGCACCAGGTCGAACAGCACCGGCAGCATCTCGGTGTCGGTGATCCGGAATTGCCCATCCGGGGCGAAGCCTTCGAGGTTCTTGGTTTCGTGATTGTTGCCGATCCCCTCGGTGATCGAGCTGCCTTCCGGCTTGAACTCGCCCCGCGCATACCAGCTGTAGATCCCCGACCCCATGCAGTCGGACAGGTAGATCTGGACCTTGGGGTTGCGCTCCTTGAGCGCGATGCCGACACCCGAGAGCGTGCCGCCGGTGCCGACCGAGCAGGTGAAGCCGTCGACCTTGCCCAATGTCTGGTCCCAGATCTCGGGCCCGGTCGTCTCGTAATGGCCGCGCCGGTTGGCGAGATTGTCGAACTGGTTGGCCCAGATGGCGCCATTCGGCTCGGCCGCCGCGATCTCCGCGGCGAGCGTTCCGGAATAGCGCGCATAATGCATCGGGTTGGCGTAGGGCACCGCCGGCACCAGCCGCAGATCGGCGCCGCACAGCAGCAGCATGTCCTTTTTTTCCTGGCTTTGCGTCTCGGGCATGACGATCACGGTACGGTACCCGCGCGCATTCCCGACCAGCGCCAGCCCGATCCCGGTGTTACCGGCGGTGCCTTCGACGATGACGCCACCGGGCCGCAGCAGACCGCGCTCCTCGGCATCCTTGATGATGTAAAGCGCGGCACGGTCCTTGACCGACCCACCCGGGTTCAGGAACTCGGCCTTGCCGAGGATCGTGCACCCGGTCTCTTGCGAGGCCCGGCGCAGCCGGATCAGCGGCGTGTTCCCGACCGAGCCGACAAAGCCGTCGCGGATCTGCATCGGCATCTCCCTCTCCGTCGCCCGCGTCTTTGGCTGCGGACTATCGGGTGCTGGCCGGGCGGACGCAAGCGCGCGGACGGCCGGGCAGCAGGCAGCGCGCGGCACCATTTGCGGCGGGCGCGCCGTAGCCTAGATAGAGGAACCATTCCATGCCGGTGACTGTCCGATGACCGAGCCGACCGAGGCTGCACCGCGTCCTGCTACCGAGCCCGCTGATGCGGACCGCTCGACCGGGTTGCTGCCGTCGCAGATGCTGCGCGAAGCCGTGGCGCTCGGGCGCGAGATCCGCTCCTCGCAGCCGATCGCCGACGCGCAGATCCAGCCGGCGAGCATCGATCTGCGTTTGGGCGAGGTCGGCTATCGGGTTCGCGCGAGCTTTCTGCCGGGGCAACGGGCGAGTGTCGCCGACAAGCTCGAACTGTTGTCGATGCATCGGATCGACTTGACCCGGGGTGCCGTCCTCGAAAAGGACTGCGTCTATATCATTCCGCTGCTGGAGGCGCTGGCGCTGCGCACACGCACCGCGGCACTCGCCAACCCGAAAAGCTCGATCGGGCGGCTCGACGTCTTTGCCCGGGTGATCACCGATCACGGCATCGAGTTCGACCGGGTGCGCGACGGCTACAAGGGTCCGCTCTACGCCGAGATTTCGCCGCGCTCGTTCAGCATTCTGGTGCGCACCGGGTCGAGCCTGGTGCAGTTGCGGATCCGCCGCGGCTCGCCCCCGTTCAGCGATGCGGCACTGCGCCGGCTGCATGAGGAGGTCGGCCTCGTCGAGGCCACCGGCGGCGCGGCGCGCGAGAGCCTGGGGCGCGAGGCAATCCGGGACGGGCTCGCCTTCACCGTCGATGTCGCCGGTGAAGCGGCGGACGGCATTGTCGGCTACAAGGCCCGGCGCCACACCGACCTGATCGATGTCGATCGCATTCACCACTACGATCCGGGCGATTTCTGGGAGCCGGTCCACGCCCATCGCGGACCGGGTTCGGCCGGTGGTGTCGTACTCGACCCGCATGATTTCTATATCCTGGCGTCGCGCGAGGCGGTCGTCGTGCCGCCCGACCATGCTGCCGAAATGCTGCCTTACCACACCTTTGTCGGCGAGTTCCGGGTGCATTTCGCCGGATTTTTCGACCCGGGCTTCGGCACCTTGGAGACCGGCGGCAGCGGCAGCCGCGCCGTCCTCGAAGTACGCTCACACGAAGTGCCGTTTCTGATCGAGGACGGTCAGGTGCTCGGCCGGCTGGTCTACGAGCGGCTGATCGCCCGCCCCGACAAGCTTTATGGCCGCGCCATCGGCTCGTCCTACCAGCGCCAGGGCCTGGCGTTATCGAAACATTTCAGGGCATTCGGATCGCCGTGACCGGCCCACCTCACGCCACGAGCACTGGCGGAGCAGTAGAAGCCCTTCACGCCCTCGCTCGCAGCCCGGCTCGTGTCAACCCGCGCCCCACATCCGGCGCAACCGGTCGCGGTGGCGCAGCAGCCAGTACAGCCCGAGGAGGGTATGGCCATTCTCGATCGCGCCCGCTTCGAGCATCGCCTCGACCTCGGCCATGCTTTTGACCACGACGCGGATGTCTTCGCCCTCTTCCGGCAAGCCGTGCACACCGGCCGCTACGGTTGCATCGACACGGGCGCAATACAGCCACACGCTCTCGTCCGAATCCCCGGGCGATGGCAGGTAGCGCTGGATCGGGACGAGTTCGCCGGCAAGCGCGAGGCCCGTCTCCTCGCGCGTCTCGCGCACCGCGACCCGCTCCGGAGGCTCATCCGCAGCGACGAGGCCGGCGACGATTTCGAGCTGCCATGGCGACGCCCCGGCCAATAGCGCGGGCAGCCGCAGCTGCTCGACCAGCACGACCCGGTCGTGGTCGGGGTCGTAAAGCACGACCGCCACTGCCGCGCCGCGCCGCAGCACGTCATAGGTATGGGGAAGGCTCCACTCGCCGCGGAACAGGCGGTGCCTGAAGCGGATGACCTCGATTCGCAAAAATCGCGCGAACCCGGTGGCACGCTCGATGATCTCGACATCCCGGTGAAGGGGCGGGTGAGCGGGCGGGCCGACGGCGGGCGGGCCGATGGCGGTCATGCCGACGCCACCGCCATGGCGGCAGCCACCGGGTGGCGCGGCAGGCAAATCGTGAATTCGGTGAATTGGCCCGGCTCGCTGTCGACGGCGATGGTGCCGCCATGTTCCTGGACCACGATGTCATAGCTGATCGACAGGCCGAGTCCGGTGCCCTCGCCGGTGGGCTTCGTCGTGAAGAACGGCGTGAACGCCTTGTCGCGCACCTCGGACGGCATGCCGATGCCGTTGTCGCGAACGCGTATTTCGGCCATCTCGCCACGGTTGCGGGTGACCACCTTGACCATTGGCGCGAACTCCGGCTCGCCACCCTCGCGGCGGCGCTTGTTGACCGCGTAGAAGGCATTGGCGAACAGGTTCAAGAACACGCGGGTGATGTCCTGGGGTACCGTCTCGACCGGACCGAGACCGGGGTCGAGCTCGCGTTCGAGGGTGACATTGAAGCTCTGGTCCTGGGCGCGAGCGCCGTGAAAGGCGAGGTTGAGCGCGTCCTCGATCAGGGCGTTGAGGTCGCTCTGCCGGCGCTCGCCGCTGTCGCCACGGGAATGCAGCAGCATGCTTTTGACGATACCGTCGGCACGCCTGCCGTGCTCGGCGATCTTTGCCAGATTGGCGTCGAGCGTGCCGATAAGCTCGTCGCGCTCCTCGCCGCTCTGCGGGTCGGCCGGGGGCCCGATCACGCCCTTCAACTCGTCCAGCAGCTCGTGCGACAACTCGGCAAAGTTATTGACAAAATTGAGCGGGTTCTTGATCTCGTGCGCGATGCCGGCGGTCAGCTGGCCGAGCGAGGCCATCTTTTCGGCCTGGATCAGATTGGCTTGCGCAGCCTTGAGCTGGTCGTGCGCGGCGCGCAGGTCGCGTTCGCGCTGGCGCTGCTCCTCGAACAGCTTGGCGTTGCGCACGGCGAGTGCCGATTGGATCGCAAAGGCTTCGACCAGCTGCACCGTCTCGTCCGAAAAACGGCCGGCTTCGCGGCGCACCACGATCAAGCCGCCAAGGATGGTCTGCTCGTGCATCAGCGGTGCCGCAAGCAGCGAGCGGTAGCCCAGCTTTGCCAATACGCTCGCCAAGATCGGCACACCAACGCCGTGCGGGTCGTTCAAATCGGCGATCTGGGCCGGTGTGGTGCTCATCGCCGCCCGGCTGAGCGCGCCCTCGCCGAACCGAATCGGCCGCGCCTTGAGATCGTCCGCCAAGCCCGGTTCGGCCCCGTGGCTCATCCGAAAACGAAACTCGCGGGCGGCCTCATCGTATTCGTAGACCACGCCGGCGCTCGCCTGTGAGAACTCGACGGCGCGGGCGACGACCAGCCCGAGCACTGCTTCGAGGTCAAGCGTCGAGCCGACCGCGCGGCCCACCGCGCGCAGCGCCTCGAACTGCGCCAAGGTGCGTCGCAGCTCTTCGAGAGTGTTGCGAAAGGCGGCGAGCGTGCGGGCCATCGCACCGATCTCGTCCGGTCCGGCGGCCGGAATCTTGACGGTGACATCGCCCGCGTCGAGACCGCGCATCGCCATTACCAGCCGACGCAACGGAACCGCGATCGAGCGCAACACGAGAAAGGTCAGGAACGCGCCGATCAGCACCGCCAGCGAGACGACGATCCGCGATACGCGGGTCGCCGATTTGGCAACCTTGACCACGTGCTCGCGCGAAGCGATCGCCTCGCGCGTCTGCTCGGCGACGATCGCGGTGAGCAGCCGGTCCACTTCGACGCTGTGCTCGCTCGCCCGCGCCAACAGCGAATTGCCGATGACCCGATGGTCGTTGGTGTATTCATCGACCGCCTGGTGAGCGAGCTGGTGATAGAGTTTGAGCTCCCGGCGCACCGCGGCGACGGCGCGCGGGCGGCGCAGTGCGAGCAGGTCGAGTTCCTGCTCCATCCGGTTCTGCGCCGCTTGCGCATTGCGTTCGGACAGCATCAGCATGCTGACCGCGAGGTCGGTCATCCAGTACCGCATCTCGCCAAACGCGATCTGGGCACTGTTCGCCGCTTCGATGACGCCGAGCAGCTCGGCCGCCCTGACCATGCCGGCAGAGTTCTCGGCGAGCTTGTGGTTCAAGTAGGAGTTGGTGCCGACCAGGGCGAGCAGCAGCACGCTCGACAGCACGATCAACCGGGTGCGGATCGTCAATCGGGTCATGATCCGGCTCTCATCGCGCCGGTGCCTCAGTGGAATAGGGTAATGCTCATGACCCCTCCGAGGTCGCCGAGCTTGCGCCCCTCCTTCGGGTAGCCGGTGATGTCGAGCGCCCCTTTCGGCTTCCCGTGACAGGCGAGACACGATGCGGTGTAGTATTCGGGAATCGCGAATCGGAAAGCTTGGCGACCATCGGTGTCGACCATGGCCGAATAGGGTTGGCCCCGCGGCCAGTCCGGACTGAGCAGCTTGGTCTCGATGACCTCGGTCTCCCAGGGATCGGGCAGCGCCTTGCGATTGCGGACCAGATCCGGCGGTGCCGTGACTTTGATCGCCGCCTCGCCTTTTGCCAAGCCGTTGAAGGCTTCGCTGACCAGACGGCCGAACACCGCCGGGATGAACCCCTTGAACCCTGCCCCCTTTTCGTTGATCGTCACCTGATTCTCGTCCATCACCTGGACGATTGCGGCCATCATCGCCCGCATCAGGCGTCCCTGGTACGAAGCCGGATCGATCGCATCGGGTGCGACGCCGGTATCTTTTTTATACAATTGAGCGGCGTCGTTCAGCACCTTGCTTCCGCTCAAATGCTTATCGCCAATCGCGGGATTGTTGATCAGATCTTCGTTGTTGGAGATCACCGTCCTGGCGTCTCGCAGCATCTCGGCCAGGCTTTGGGCGATGATGATGTCGCTGGCGGGCAGCGTGTGCTCGGCAAAGGCGAATGACGGGACCATCCCCGCGGCGAGCACAAGCGCCACCCGCCACCGCGCCCACCCCCAGCCATCCCTGCCACCACGTCCGACGCTCGCTGAAGGGCTTGGCAACACCTCAAGCATCCGGACGCTGTGCCGCCAGCCCGGCAAGACAGCGCTTCAGCTCGTCGAAATCAACGGGCTTGGCGAGAAAGGCGGCAGCGCCGAGCTCTTCGGCCCGCTGCATGCGCCGGTCATCGCCATACGCCGTCACCATCAGCACCGGCAGCTCCGGCCGGCGCTGCTTGATCTTGCTCAATAGCGCCAAGCCATCCATGCCGGGCATGTTGATATCAGACAGGATCACGACCAATTCCGGCCCGAACTCATCGAGCAGCTGCAGCGCCTCCTCGCCGGAGGCGGCAAAATGCAGGACGTATTCGCCCCGGCGCGCCTCGCGACGAAAGCGCTGCCGGAACAACCCGGGCACGTCGGGTTCGTCGTCGACGATCATGATGCTGAGCCCCATTCCCGCTACCCCGCACCCGAAGTTTGATCTCGGTCCGAGCTCACGCCGTCGCTGGCGTCAGAGGATCGGGCCGTCGAGAACACCATCCGGCGAGCCGCTTTCGATCTCGATCACCCATAGATCCTGATCCCGACGGCGCTGCCGCGAAATATAGTTGTCGGCGTCGGCTTCAGCGACCGCCGCGGGTCCGGTGGCGCGCATCCACACCAGTTCGCCGTTCACGGCGCGGGCCTGGGCAAGCACCACACAACCCGCGTCGCGAGCGTTGAGCTTGATCAGCACGGCTCCTGAATCCGCGTCGCCACGGCACACCACTGCAATCGCGATCGCAGCAAGATCGCAGCGCCGAATGAGGGCTTTGATCCATAGATCGGTCTTGAGCCGCGGTTCCAACGGTCCACCCTCGGCTCAACCCCGGACCGGAGCCAGAGGCAACCGGATGCGGATCGTCAAACCGTGCGGCCGGTGATTCTCGGCGCAAATCGTGCCGCCCATCGCCTCGACATTGCGGCGAGCGATCCACAGGCCGATGCCGAAATAGCTGCCGGGAGCGCCACCTAGGGCATCGGCCCGGCGCTCGGAATAGTAGCGCTCGAAGATCCGCTCGATCTGTTCCTCGGGCACTCCGGGACCATGATCGGACACGGTCAAATGGGCAAAGCGGCCGTCATGGGTCAGGTGCACCAGGATCTCGCCGCCCGCCGGAGAGAACGATGCGGCGTTGTCGATCAGATTGTCGAGCACGGTTTCGATCATCGCCTCGCTACCGAGGACAAACAGGCCCGGCAGCAGGTCGGCGGTGATCGTCAGATCGCGACTGGCCAGCACGATCGTGACATCGCGTGGATCGAGAATCGCCGACCGGGTCTGGATCATTCTGCCGATGACCCGGCCGAGATCGACCGGCATCAGCGGCTCGTCGATCAGATCGGCGCTCGCCTCGTCGAGTTCCCGCGCCGATGCAACCAGCCCGTCGAGGCGGTCGAGCGCATGCTCGACGACGCCGATCGCCCGCTGGGCACGGTTGTTGTTTTCGGGCATCGCCCGGCGCAACGGTTCGAGCGACTGGCGGATCACCGCGATCGGGGTCTTGAAGGCGTGCGCGTTATCCTCGGCCGCCTGGCGGATTTCGGCGGCGGAACGATGCAATGCCTCGACCATGCGATCGAACTCGGCCGCCACCTCGGCCAGTTCTGGCACGTCGGCGCGGGCGCCAAACGATCCGGCATCGGGCCCCTGATCACGGATCCGCCGCGCTCTTCCGGCAAAGCGGCGCAGCCCGCCGCGGACGCTGAACAGCGTCGAAAAGGTGATCGCCGCCATCACCAGATAAATCGCTGCGGCCACCCGCACCGGCGGCGTCGCCCAATAGGGCTGGCCGAAATGCGCGCCGGGAAACGCCTGCTGGGAAAACGAGGAGACGACCGCCCAGCATCCGGCCGCCGTCTGCAACGGGGTCACCGCGGTGACGATTTCCGCACCACCGGTCGGGCGATGGTAGATCAGCGAGAACGGCATCTCGCCGCGGCAGTTCCGGGCGAGATGATCGAGCACGCCCTGCTTGGCGAGGGTCTCGCGTTCGGCCTGCAAATTCGCCGGCTCGACCGTCGGCCATGACGCCACATAGTAAAACCCGTCTTCGCCGGCACCGGCCGGCGCCAGCAGCAGCTTGATCGTCGTCACCTCGCCGGCAAAGCGTGCAAGGGTCGGACCCAGGCTCGGCAGTGAATCGACCGTCGCGGTTTGCAGCAGCGGCAGCAAGGATTGGCTGATCACCCGCCCCTCTTCGCGCACGCTGCGCAACAAGAGCTGCTGGCTCTCCTCGTAAGCGTCGCGGAACTCCATATAGAGAAATACCGGAACCAACAGAAATATGATCGCCAGCAAGCTCGTTTTGACCGTCAGAGACCACGCCCAACGCAGGCTGCGACGCGATCTATTGCTGCGCCGTCCAGCGATATCCAAAACCGGCGTAGTTGTGGATGAGGTCGAAGCCGGGGTCGCTATCGCGGAACTTCTTGCGGATACGTTTGATGAAGGTGCGGACATTGGCGCGATACCCCTCTGTCCCATGACCCGCGATGAAGTCCTTGCCGTGGACGAGATCATAAATCTCCCGGTAGCCAACGTCATGCCCGGCATTCTCGGCCAGCAGAGCGAGGATCCGGAATTCGGTCAGCGTCAGTTCGACCGTCCTTCCTGCCCATTGGGCGCGGTTGGTGTCATAACGCAATTCCAGCCGGCCGAGGCGCAGCGCGTCAGGGCGCGTCGGCTCAAACTCACCCGGCGGGCGGGTGCCTTCCGTGATCAATTGCAAGCGCTTGACGAGGATCGGCAGGCGGCGCGCCTTGTCGATGAAATCGACCGCCCCGCCGGCGAGGGCCGCCTCTTCGTAGATATCGTCCGACAGCGCGGTCAGAAAGATCACCGGGATTGCGATGCCGCGTCCCCGCATGCGCCGCAGCACCTCGATACCGGTCAATTGCGGCATGCGCCAATCGAGCAGCATCGCATCCGCACCGCCGCCATCTTCGAGATAGGCGAGCGCGTCGCGGCCATTGTCAAAGCTCGTCACCTCGTATCCTTCGTCGATCAGGTTGAGGCCGAGCGACTCCCGGAACAAATCGTCATCATCGACCAACAGGAGATGCGCCATCGCACTATCGGCTCTAATTCCCACGGGCGACGACCAGCGATTTGAGACAATCCTGCCGGCTGGCCGGATCGGTGGCATTGCCCTTGAACCTGTAATGCAGTGTCCGCATCTTGCCGCTGCGCAGATCGAGATAAAAGAAGAGATCGAGCTCACAGGTCGCGCTGCGATAGTGCCATACGGTCGCCGGCGGCTGGTTCGATTGTTCGGCCGCGACACCGAACAGCTGTCTCGCCGTCGGCTGATCGAGCCCGACCAGTTGGCGCGTGCTCGGCGGCGGCACCTCCGATGAAGGCGGCACCTCCGATGAAGAAGGAGGCAGGCCTGCGCCAGGCTCACCCATCGCCACCGCCTCGTCGGGGCCGGCGGACGCAGCGGCATTGACCGGCGGCGGCTCCGGCTTGCGGCCGGGCACCGGGAAGGCCCTGCGCTGAGGCTGCGGCGGCAGCGGAAGCGTGGGCGGCGGTTCGGTCGCCAGCACCGGCGGCGGCGTTGGTGGTTTCGCGGCGCAGGACGCCAGCATCCCGACCCCGAGGCTCATCAGCGCGGGATAGAACAGCGAGCTTCGCCATGCAGTCTCCGTAACCACCACCCTCATCCGGTGAGCGCGCACTCATGCTCCTCGGCCCTAAATATAACACAAGTCACTGCCGCGCCAGACGCTCGATGGCGCCGATATCGCCGTCCCGGTAGATCGCCACCAGCTGATGTCCATTCAGCAGAACATAGGTCTGGTCGCCATCAGCACAACGCAGCACGGCGACAGGATAGGCCGGCGCGACCAGCAATTCCGATAAACTCTTGGCAAGGCCGGGCTGGCGCGGCAAGAGCGCGGTCAGTGCCGCGCGGCTCCGGGTGGCGTATCCAAAGCTGAACCTGCCGTCGCAGACCTCGCTGTCGAGCGGCACCGGCTGGCCGTCCGGCTGGTGCTGGACCACGGTATCGGGACGGATCGTGATCGCATCATCTTCCGCATTCGCCCAGGTTCCGACCAACGCATTTTGCGGCGTTGACGGCGGCGGCGCAGCGCATCCGGCGATCGCCGCCGACAGCGCCACGACGATCGTCGGCCGCAACGACCGTCCCCCTCGACGATAGGCCACGCACTACCTCTGCTGGACGAAGCGGTAGCGCCAACCTATCACAATTTGCAGATCAGCCAATATGGGCGGCAGCGCCGCCGCCACCCGGCCCAGGATGCCCGAGCCGCCCGGCGCAGGAACAGTGTCGATCACCCGAACGGCACCGCGGAGAGACCCGATGATCGCCTTCGACAGCGCGACGGGATCGGGCTAGCCTTGCCAAATATCGCTATAGCCGCGAGACACCGCCGGTGCCACCATCGTCGATGTGAGACAACCAACCGAGCACCCGGCCGTCGGGCGCGTTCTGCCGTCGCGCGTGTTGCCGTCGCTGCCGCGCAGGCGATCGAGGTGCGGGTCAACCGGGTCAGGAGGATGAATCCATGCCCATCAGCGAAGTCAACCGGCCGGCCGCTCCGGCCGCTTCGGCACCACCCCCGGCCATCGCCCCCGCACTGCCTCCCGCGTATGCGGTCGATCTGATGACCGATACCGGCTCGGCGGCGTTCGGCGCCCGGTGGCGGACGCTCGAGGCGAAGATCATCGAAGTCCCGGCGATCCCCGACGCGATGCCCGAGTTCAAGACCACCTATGATGTTCAACCGCACGCTGGCGAGGCCGGGTTTGACGATTCGACCTGGCCGGTCGTTCCGGCGACCGAGCTCGGCGCCAAGCGCGGCGGCGGAAGGGTCTCGTTCATCTGGTACCGTGCGACGCTGACGGTTCCCGCCGAAGTCGATGGCTTCGACCCGTCCGGGGCGAAGGCGGTGCTGACGTTAAACATCGACGATTACGCGGAAATCTGGGTCAACGGCCAGCTGCCGCGTGCCGCCGGCCGACCGAGCCCGGCGACGATCCAGGGGTTCAACATGCCCAATCGCCTGGTGCTGAGCGACGCGGTCCGCGCCGGTGACAGGTTCGAGGTCGCGGTCTTCGGCATCAACGGGCCGATTTCGGCCGCGCCGCCAAACACGGTCTGGTTTCGCGAGGCAAAGGTCGAATTCTACCGCTGACCCTGACGGCGCGCAGTCATGCCCGGCGAGCCGAGCGGTTGCCGCCGCTTCCGGCCTCGCCGACCCGGGGATGCCCTGGTCGATTTCGATCTCGACCAGGATCACATCCGTGCGCCAACCGCGGTGCCCGACTGCCGTGCCCGACCGCGGCGGTGCCCGGGGGGCGGCTCGCAACGCTCAGGACAGCGCGAGCGTGCAGATATCGACGATCGTCACCACCTCAGCCCTCGCCGAGCACGGCCATCAGGTCGCACTGCACCTGCATCGGCGCCACCAAATCGGTCGAGGTCAGAGTGTGGCGCGCCGGCCGCGACTGCGGGTCCGGGAACATCTCGACCCAATGCTTGTTGAGGATCGGGCGCAGCGCGCGGTCGGTGATCCACACCGTCATTTTCACGATATCGTCGGTGGTGCCGCCGGCAGCCTGCATGACGCTGCGAACATTGGCAAACATGGCGCGGCATTGGGCGTCGAGGTCGGGATCGACCGCGCCGCTCTCCGGGTCGGCACCCGAGATTGCGCCGCTGACGACAAATGGCCCGTGCCGGCAGGCGCTCGGGATCGGGTTGACATGCCTCGCTCCCGGTACATCGATGCTTTGCCGCTTGGCCATGGATCGCCTCCCTTTGCGCGGTGCGCGACTTGCCTGATGCAAAGCGGCCCGCAACCACGGGCTCGCACAGGGATAGTATGACAGCGCCCGTGTCCGGTTGGGAACCTCGCATGCTCAGCGACGGCCAGCGCCGCTTTTTAGACAGCCGCCAAGTCGGCCATCTTGCCACCGCCGACCGGCACGCATTGCCGCATGTCGTGCCGGTATGTTTCGCGGTGGATGGTGTCACGCTCTACATCACGATCGACCAGAAACCGAAAGGCGACCCGCGCCGGCTGAAGCGGCTCCGCAATATCACCGACAACCCGGCCACCGCCTTTGTCGCCGATCGCTATGACGGGGATTGGCGACGGCTTGGCTGGGTGATGCTGCGCGGCCATGCCGAAATTCTCGAAGCGGGCGCCGAACATGATTTGGCGCAGCAGCTGCTGCGGCAGCGCTATCCGCAGTACCGATCGATGCAGCTCGCCGAATTGCCGGTCATTGCGCTGCGCATCGGGCGGACGACAAGCTGGGGCGATCTGTCGATTGATCCCTGATCCATCGCGCACACCGATTGGCCTGGCCTACTCGCTCGCGGTGGTTCCGACGAGTGCCATTGCCGCGATTGCGGCAACTGGCCTACACTCGCCCGCGCCAAACCAGTCGCGACCGAGGAGTAGGACAAAGATGCCAGCCGCAACGCTCGATCAGGAAACCACGCGCTTATATGGTGAGCTGGAGGATCGACTCCTCGCCCGCGATCAGGTCGGCGGCAGCCGCGTCTATTACCAATTGCTGCAGCGCGGCCGGCCATTGCCGGAAATCATGGCGCAGGGGGTGCGCATCCATGCACCCTATACGCACGTGCCATACCATCAGCGCATCGATGACGGCTTTCCGAATTTTGTCAATAACGACCATTGCCTCTTGTCGGCGCGCGCGGCCGTCAATCTGACCGCGATGCTGCCGGAAAAGCTGGCGGCACTGCCATTGGCGCAGACCATCTGGTACATTCCCTCGGGTCTCGACATCTGGAACCAGAAAATCCTCAAGGCGCCAGGTCATTACGCCACCCGCGGCTACAAGATGCCAAACACCGAGCCGCCCAAGCCGGTGGTTTATTGGCCCGATCAGGAGCCGCTATACGAAGAGGGGCCACTCGGCGAACGGCTCAACAACTGGCTCACCATGGTCGAACGCGGCCAGGTAATCGACGCCTACCGGCTCTTTCTTGGTCTGATGGAAGCCAAGGAGAACCGCAAGGCAGTTCTGGCCCAGCTGGTGTTTGCCGGTTTGATCGATGTTCAGGACCGGATGCTTTACAATCGCTCCTACACGACCGGGCACAAAGCCTATCGCGCCCGCTCGGTGGTCGAGATCGGTAATGCGATCGGCTGGGACAACGCCCATGACGCGATCTATGCCGGCGCTCTTGATATTGCCGTCGGGCCGCGCTGGCACTCGGTCTATGAAATGGCCTGCAACATCATCACGATGTTCATCGAAGGGGCGGAAGTCCATGCCGTGCCGCAAGGCGGGACGGCACCACGCGAACGGGCATTGCTCGCCAATACGGGTGATCTCGACAAAGCGCAAACAGATGAGCTGGTCGATGCGCTGATCCATCAGCACGAGCCCGCCTATATCGAGAAGATCAGCGCCCTCCTGCTGGCCGGCACGTCGCCGCGCCGCATCGTCGACGCAATCCAGTTGGCCGCCGGACAGGTCGTGCTGGAAACCAACGGGCCGAATGCGTTCTCGATGCCGCAGCACACCTACGAGTACTGCAACACGCTCGGCTGGTTCTACGACAATTTCGAGCACCCGCAACGCTTGAAGCTGCTGTTTGTCGCCGGCTCGATGGTCAACCAGGCGGCGTGGAACCAGCAGCATATGGGCTGGGTCAAATCGGAGCAGGTCCGCGCCCCGGCCGGTGCCGACCGGCTGACCAGCGCGCAGCTCCTCAGCCGCCTGGAGGAGACGATGGTGGCGCTCGACCCCGTACAGGCGGTGGCGTGGACCCAGGCCTATCTCGACAGCGGTGCCGACCGCGCCGTGTTGGTGCAACGGCTGGCGGTGATGGCGACGCGGTTCGGCAACGATCCGCACAACCAGGAAATTCCGCAATGCCTGCTGCAGGATTACGGCAACAACCGGTGTGCCGACCGGGACCGGCTGCTGCTGGCCTGCGCGCACATCTCCGCCGGCCACCGCAAATACGGCGACACATTCGAGGCTGCCCGGCGCTTTGGTGAGGCCATGGGCATTGCCGAACTGAACTGAACCCGACCGCGCCTGCCACTCACTCACTCAGCCAGCTTGCTCCCCGGCCCGGTCCGGGGAGCAGCGCCTCAAGCCCTGATCTTTCTGCCAAACCTCTGATCGCACTGCGAGGAGAGGCTCGGCAGCCGCTTCAGTGAAACTGCGGCTTGACCTTCTCACACAGCAATTGCAGCGATTTCAGCACTCGCTGGTTCGGGATCTTGGTGCCGCAATTCATCTCGGCGAGGATGCCGTCGAGGCCGAGCTCTTCGCGCAGACCCGTCAGCCGGTCGGTCACCTGCTCCGGGGTGCCGACGATGATCTTGTCGCGCAGCGCTTCATCATAGCTGATCGTCTGCAGGCGTCGGCCGCGCGCCGCCCGGTCCTCGACCGCCCGCACTCCGGCCCGCGTCGCCGAATCCTCAAGCCGCTCGCCGAGATACCGGTAGAAATACATGATGCTCTCTTCAGGCTCTTCACGGGCCTGCCGCGCGGTCTCGGCGACATACACCGGAGCGCGCAAAAACACCTGGCCTTCGCCGGGATGGCCCGCAGCCTTCCACGCCTCGCGATAGGCACGGATGTTCGGCGCCAGCTCCTCGAGAGTGCCGAGACGGACCGCGACAAACACCCCGTGCCCGAGCTTGCCGATCGCCGGAAAGGTATCGGCGCTGTTGGCCGCAATGCGGATCTCGGGCCAAGGCTGCTGATAGGGTTTTGGGGTCAGCCGGACATTGTTGAACGAGTAGAACTGGCCCTGATATGAAAACGTGTCTTCGGTCCAGGCGCGCTTCAGAATGTCGAGGGTCTCGGCAAAGCGCTCGCGGCTCTCCCCATAGGGCACACCATAAGCCTCGTAGGTGCGCGGAAAGCCGCTGCGACCGACCCCGAAAATCAGCCGCCCCTCGCTGATCTGGTCGACTGTCGCCGCTTCTTCGGCAATGCGCAGCGGGTGGCACAATGGCAGGACCTGAACCCCGGTGCCGATCCGCATGCGCCTGGTACGCGCGGCGATGGCGCTGGCGATGGTCAAGGGTGCGGCACAGACCGAGCGCTCCGGCGCCACATGGATTTCGGCCAGCCACATCGCGTCGAGCCCCCAGCGCTCGGCCGCATCGACCTGGGCAAACGACTCGGCAAAGGCCGCCTTCTGGCTGGTTCCGGCCGGGCACTGAAACTCATGGAACATTCCGAACTCGAACGGCATCCCGCGTTGCTCCTTCCGCCGCGCAATGGCCCCCCCGCCACCCGCAGGCCGGGCCACGATGTCGGCGCAGACGGCGCTCGCTCGTCGATATGCCGCTCGATGACCGTCGAACCCTCAGCTTAGAAGCGTCCGGGCAGCAGCACCAGACGAGAAATCGGCCGCGTCTTGCGAGGATTTTGGCCGGGCCGGGCTGCCTCGGACATGCGGCTTGCGGATATTGCGCCCGTGCCGCGAACCTGGACCCGCTTCGGAGCCGGCACCCGTCAGCCAGCGCGAGGCGCATGCTTTTGACGCAGGCGTGACGAATCGGATGACGGTTCCCTGACGAAGCATACGGTAATTGAGGCAATAGCTTCATAACGCAGTCAACGGCATCGAGGTTTCGCACGCTGCCAGCGGGCAAGCCCTCTGCGCGCCTTTCAGCCGGTCGGTCGGACGAAGAGTGACGCAACCCTTGAACAACGGCCTCGCATCTTCATCCGACGCGAACGGCAATTCCGGGCCGGGCGACGGCATCGCGGCGGACGAAAGGGCGCTGCCCGGCGATCCGGTGCGCTCCGCCGAGCAACAGGCTGCATTCAACTGTCGCCAGGCAGAGAGCCTCTTTTATGCGGGCGAGCGGGAGGCCGCAATGGCCAGCGCCCGCGCGGCTTTCGCACTATCCCCCGGGGCGGAGCCGATCGCCGATTTTTGCGCCTGGCTCTTCAGCAATTGCGGGCACCATCGGGAAGCGGCGCAAGCCTATGAACGGCTGCTCGAATGCCGTGCCGGCTGGGCCGAGGGCCATCGCCACGCCAGCGGATCATGCGCGGCCGCAGGGGACCTCGCACGGGCCATCACCCATGCCGTGCAAGCCTGCGAGATCGCGCCGGATGTGGTCGAATTCGCCCTTCATGCCGGCGGCCTGCTAGCCGGCGCGGGACGGCATGCGGACGCCTTCGGGCATCTGACCCGAGCGGCCGAAATCGACCCCGACAATGGCGCCGTATTGCGCCAGCTATCGACCGTGGCGCTTGCTCTCGACAATACCGACATGGCCCTTGCACTGGCATTGCGGGCACATGCGCTGGCACCGGGCGACCGGGCTGCCGCCCAGCATGCGGCCGAGCTGCTGCTGCGCTCGCACAAATTCGATGACGCGGCCGAGCTGCTGATGGCGAGCCTCGCCAATGCCGACGAGGACGATATCGGCTATCGCCTGCTGTCCGCGGCACAGATGCAGCGCGGCCATATTGAAAGCGCCGTGGCGGCGATCGACCGGGCACTGGTTCTGGCACCGGGGAAGGCCGAATATCATCTGCATCGCGGCAACCTGCTGTATCGCCTGGGCCGCTTCGACGAGGCGACGGCCGCGCTCGCACGCGCCGCCGCGCTCGATCCGGCAAACCCGGCAGCCCGGCGCTCCCAGCTGACCGTCTTTTGTGACAGCGGCCGATTGCGCGAAGCGCTCGCACTCGGCGGCGAACTGATCAGCACCGCGCCGGATGACGAGGACTATGCGCGCGCGCTGCTCCACGTGCTGAACCGCCGGCTCGAAACCATCGATGGCGACTATCTCGTTCTCGGTGAGCGCAGCCCGCGCTCGGACCGCTCGCCGCGGTGCCACTCCAATTGGTGGAGCGGCTTTCAAACCCAGTTGCGGGTGATCTATGCCCTGGTCATCCGCGAGACCCGCACCCGATTCGGCGATTCGACCCTTGGGTATGGCTGGGCATTACTCGAACCAATCTTGCATATCCTGACATTATCGTTGTTTTTTGCCGTTCTGATGCACGGCCAGCCGCCCATCGGCACGCAATTTTTTATTTTCTACTATACAGGGATCATCCCATATCATTTATTTGTTCATACCAGCAGCAGCATGACTTACGCAATTACGGCAAACGGCTCGTTGCTGCAGTTGCCGCTCGTCACCACATTCGACGTGATCCTGGCACGGGCCCTGCTCGAACTGGCCACCGATTTGATCGTGGCCGTAATCCTGCTGGCGGGCTTTGGCGCGTTCGGGTTCGCAACGCTGCCCGTCAATCTGGCGGGTGTGTCGGCATCGCTAGCCGCGGTCTGGGTCTTCGCTGCCGGCTGCGGCTTTATCAATGCCGTGATCACCGGGTTCTTCAAGTCATGGGACAAGATTTGGCCGCAGGTGACCCGGATGCTATACTTCTGTTCCGGCATCTTTTACGTCCCCGGCAATATGCCGGACTGGGTTCGCAACATCCTCACTTGGAACCCGGTATTGCAAACGGTCGACTGGTTTCGTTCGAGCTTTTTCCCGGACTATGACCCCCACTGGCTCGATCGGACCTATCTCCTGACCGTCGCCGGGCTGGTCCTGCTGGCGGGACTGGTCCTCGAGCGCAGTCTGCGACGTCAACTGTACGAACCGCAATGATCCGCCTCGAGCACGTAGCGAAGAGCTACCGCACCCACCATGGCCGCCGGACGGTGCTCGCCGATGCCAACGCGTTTTTCGAATCGGGCCATAATTTCGGTATCCTGGGCGCGAACGGCGCCGGCAAATCGACGCTGATCCGGCTGATCGCCGGCTCCGAACTGCCCGATCGCGGGGTGGTCCGGCGGTGGGCGCGAGTTTCGTTTCCACTCGGCTTTGGCGGCACCTTTCACGGCGCGTTGTCGGGCCGCCAGAATGCAGCGTTCCTCGCCCGCATCTACGGTGCCGCGATGCGCCCAACGATCGGCTATATCGAAGAGTTCGCCGAACTCGGCGAATATTTCGACATGCCGGTGAATACCTATTCCGCCGGCATGCGGGCGCGGCTCGCCTTTGCCGCCTGCCTGGCCATCGATTTTGATGTCTACCTGATCGATGAAGTGACCGAAATCGGCGACCAGCGGTTTCGCCGCAAATGCGCCGAGGCGTTTCGCGCCCGCATAGCGCATTGCGACATCATCCTCGTGACGCACAATCCGCAGACCCTGCGACAATATTGCGATCGCGGCGCAATCCTCGCCGACGGCTCGCTGTCTCTCTATGAAAACGTTGATACGGCGCTGACCCACTATCACCGCCTGCTGCAGGAGGCGGTCTGATGCCGGAACCCCTGTCGGTGACACGCGCGCCTGTGGCGGCACCACCCGATACCGTCGATCAACCCGCCGGACAATTCGCGCCGGCACGCCTCCCAACCGCCCATGGCCCATCCGCCCATGGCCCATCCGCCCATGGCCCATCCGCCCATGGCCAAGGGTCGGGTGGCGAAATCGCCCTCCTGGCCGAACCGCATCCGCTATGGCGCCCACAGCCGCAGCGCCGGCGACTGTCCTACGGGTGGATCTCGTTTATCCTGCTCGTCATCCTGCCGGTCACGATTTCTGCGATCTATTATTTCTTGATTGCTGCTGATCAATATGTAGCCGAATTTCGCTTTGGCCTGCGGTCTGCCGAACCGGTTCTCACGACACCCGGAACCTTCCTGCAGCCCGGTGTCGGGCGGCTGCAGATCGGTGTCGATTCCTATGCGGTCGTTCAATATATCCGCAGCCGCGCGATCATCGACGATCTCGACAAGACCATCGATCTGAGCCGGCTGTTTTCGCCGCCGACGGCCGATTGGCTGTCGCGGTTGCACCCGCCGGTGCCGATCGAGGCGCTGGTGACTTACTGGCGCGGCCAGGTCGATGCGTTTTTCGATCCGACCAACGGGACGATCGTCGTGCGTGCGCGTGCCTTCACACCACACGATGCGCTGGCCCTGGCGCGCGGCATTCTCGCATCGTCCGAAGCGCTGGTGAATGGATTATCGGCCAGGGCGCGGCTCGATGCGGTGCGCAATTCCAAGGACGAGGTGCGGGTCGCCGAACACCGCCTGAGTATCGCCTTGCGGCAGCTGCGCGATTATCGCGACCAGCAGGGTCTGATCGACCCTCGCCAGAGCGCCAATGCGAGCGCCGGGCTGGCCGACCGGCTGCGTGACGAAATCGTCGGCGCCAACACCGAATTGGCGACGCTCAAGGAATTCGAGCGCGACGATGCGCCTGCCGTCCAGGTCCTCGAAGCGCGAATCCGTTCGATCGCAGCGCAGCAGCAGGCGATCGCAAGCGAGGTCACCGAGACCGCGAAGACCCGCACGCAAGCTCTCTCTCAGGTCATGGGTTCTTACGACGAACTCGAAGATGAGCGGCGCTTTGCCGAGAGCGCCTACCAACATGCGCTCGAAGGGCTCGATCGTGCCCGGATCAACGCCGACCGCCAGCAAATCTACGTTGCCGATTTTGTGCCACCGAGCCTGCCCGAGGAAGCGCTTTACCCGCATCGCTGGAGTGCGCTCGCCGTCACGTTTCTGATCGCCTTCACAGTCTGGGCGATCGGCGGCCTGGCCGTCCGGTCGGTGCGGGATCACCTGTTGTAGACGGCGGCCGCGCAGGCCCAGCCGGCGAGAGCGAGACGAACATGGCCAGTGTCGAGTTCAAGACAAGTGGACCCTTGCTGTTCCCCGGCGGCTCTGTCCGCGCGCCGCCGTTTGTCGCCCTGCGCCCGCCGGCCCGCCCGCGACTCGCGCTGATCTCGACGTATAGCGATCTGTGTGGGATCGCCGCCTATTCGCGCAGTCTCGAAAAGCAGCTGGCCGAAGCGTTCGATATCACGGTGTTTGATTTGAACCAGTTTCTGCTGCGCTCGACCCACACGCGGGTGCGCCGCTACGCCGATCGCCATATCCAGGAGATCTGCCGGGAAATCAGGGAGTTCGACGCCGTCAACCTGCAACTGGAGCATGGCACCCTCGGGCGCAACTGCCGCGACATCTTTCGTCGCTTCACCTGGCTCGCCCGCGCCGCACCGCGGCTTTCGGTCACGTTTCACACCGTGTTCGAGGCCGAGGAATTCAACTTCAAGACCTTCTGTCGCGAGCTCTTCAAGCTCAATTTCGGCAAGGCGATCAGCCTGCGGGGTGCATATAATCGCGCCCACCTGTTATCCGCCGGCATCGCGACGCATCTGCGCCGCGCGCAGCGGCTGAAACCGGTCGCGATCATCGTCCATACGCGCCGCGAACAGTGGCATATGAGATATGTCCACGGATTGCGCAACGTCTACGATCATCCGCTGTCCTTTCTCGGCGAAGACGAAGCTGATGAGATCCGCCGCACCGCTTCCCGTGACCAGTTTCCGTTGCTGGACGGGGTCCCACCAGATGCCCAGCTGGTTGGAATCTTCGGCTTTCTCGGCCGATACAAGGGCTTCGATACGGTCATTCGCGCGTTGCATCATTTGCCCAAGAATTACCATCTGCTGATTTTTGGCGGGGTGCATCCGAATGAAATCAAGGCACACCAGCCGATCGACCCGGTGCTTTCGCTGTTGTTCGATGCCGGTTATGTCGATACCAATATCGCCGAGCGGATGCGGGCCGGTGCCGGGCGCGCCGGGCCGACGGTGTCGGTTGCGGTCGACGCGTCGATGCGCGATCTGCTGATCGGCCATCCCAAAGATTTATCGCAAAGAATCCATTTCCTCGGTGCCACCAGCGACGCCGAATTTCTTTCGGGCATGGCGATTTGCGATGTCGTGGTCTTCCCGTATCTTGAGGTTGGACAATCTTCCTCAGGTCCGATTTCTCAAGCGCTCGAACTCGGCAGCCGGGTGATCGCCTCCCGCACGCATACCTTTTTGCAATTCGGCCGCTATCACAAGAACGCGATCGAATACTTTGACATCGGTAATCATCTTGAATTGGCCGCCCGCATCGTCGCCCGCCCACAATATCCAGCGCGCCGGCACCCGCTCGCCTACAACATCGAAACCAACAAGGCGATATACCTCGCAGCCAGCGGCACCGCACCGAGGAGAACCCACCACGGCGCCGATCGCGTTGTCCGCTAGCTCCTTCCCGATTCCGTCCCCGACCATCGACAACATTCGGCACCACTTCTATGATGGGACGGTCAAAGAATGAATGCGCCGGCGAGCGTCGCGGAGGCCGGCGAGCGTCGAGGGGAAGGAGAGGCAGGATGAGAAACGGCTATCGCGCTTACGATTCCGACACCCACGTCAACCCGGCGGCCGAGGTGCTGGACCGCTATGTCGATCCGAGCTTTCGTGCCCGGCTGCCGGAACTGGCGCCGTACCGCCTGCCGAGCGGGCAGTCGGCCGACGGCGGCAACCCGGTGCACCAGTATCGCGTCGGCACCAAATACTACCGCCGGGTGTTGGGCGAGAAGGCGCCGGCCGACAGCTTCACCGGGCGCGAGACGCGGTGGCGGGGTACCAAACTGCCGCGCCCGGGGATCCAGGACGATCAGCCGGCCAACCGCGTCGCCGACATGAATGAGGAAGGCGTCGACACCCATTTCCTGATCCCGACATCGTGGCTCAGTGTTGTCGGTCTCGACGATCCGGCGCTCGAAGTCGGGATGATCCGCGCCTATCACCGCCACATGGCCGATTTCACCGCCGACCACCCCGATCGGCTCAAGAGCCTGATCGTCGCCTCGTCGCGGGTCGTGCCCGAGGCGGTGCGGGAAATCCGCGAATGGGGCAAGTCGAAATGGGCGGTGGCGGTGCTGCCGTTGCTCGCCAAGGACATGCCGGCCGACCACCCCGACCTCTACCCGATCTGGGAAGCCGCCGCCGAGCACGATTTGCCGATCGCCAATCACAGCTTCACCTGGAACCCGCCTTATTATCCGGGCTACCTCGATCTGTGGGAAAACATCTTCATCGGCCGCGCCGCCGCGCACCCTTGGGGAGCAATGCGTTTTGTCGCGTCGTTTATCGGCGGCGGCCTGTTCGATCGCTTCCCGACCTTGCGCATGGGAGTGCTCGAAGGCGGGTTCGGCTGGCTGCCGTTCTGGGCCCGACGGCTCGACGAGCAGGCCGTCTATGTCGGCGGCACTGCCGATTTGAAGATGAAGCCCAGCGAATACATGTCCAGCGGCCGGTTCTTTTGCAGCATCGAACACCATGAAGGCGAGGACATGTACAACCATGTTACCGGCTTCTTGGGTGATCAAGTCCTGATGTATGCGTCCGACTATCCGCATTCGGAGTGCCAGTTTCCGAATTCGGTGGACAACATCCTGGCGTGGCAAAGCCTGAAAGACGAAACCAAAAAGAAGCTGCTCTGGGATAATGCCGCGCGCTTTTTCAAGCAGGCTTGAGCAGCTGAACCTTTAATAACGCAAACTCGTCCCTCTCCGCGGCGTCGGAGCGGGGACGGGCGCGCGGCCGCCCGGCCCCCTCCGCTCGGCCATTCCCTCGCAGAATTATCAAGACGCGGTGATGTCGGCGATGTCCTGAGCAAAGATCATCTCCTCGCTGCCGACGACCGAGGGATCGGTTGGCGAGGAGAGATAGCGTGCGAACACCCATACGCCATCCTGCGGGTTCGACACCACCTCGGCCACCGCACCATCGACCAGCACGATCCGCGTACCGGGGGTCAGCAGCCGGGTGTTGACGAGTTCGCTCATTCGGCGGCCTGCACGATACCGGCCCCGGCCCGGCGCCAGGTGGCGAGTTGGTCCCAGCTTGGGGCCTCCATAAATTCGGCCCAGCGACGGTAGAGGTTTCTGAGATTGTGCTCGCTCGATTTGGCTTCGGTGATGTCCATCACCGTACCGGGGATGCGCAGCCCCTGCCATTCGTAATTCGCGGTTTCGTAGCCCTGCCCTTGCTCATAGCTGTAGGGGTGGCGGCGGGCGATGACACCGCGGCTCGCGGCATGGGCGTAGTTCCAGTTTTCCATGTCATCCTGCTCGGTCATGCCACCGGGACCGGAATAGCGGATGTAATAATCGCGCAGGAAATCCTTGACCTCGGGCGGTGCGGCCTTGTCGACGAAATACCAACGCCAGCATTCGGTCTGGTGGGCGCCGCGCGGGTGCCACACCGCGATCGTGCGCGGCTGGCGCGGATGCAGCGCGATATTGGGAAAGACCTCGCCGGGACTGCCGATGACCCGACCCCATTCGCCATGGCGCCGGCGCCGCTCTTCCTCGCAATGCCGGAAATATTCCGAGACGACCGGCGAATGGGCATAGGCGGGCGGGGTCGGCTCGCCTTGCGGCATCACATAAATTCCGGTCTGATGGCCGCGCTCATAAAGCGACACCTGCAGCCGGCGCGCCATGATCCGCTCCTGCATATCGCGCCGGCCACTGCCCGACGGGCCGATGCCGGCGAGATCAACCGAGCGGTGACTAATGTTGTGATAGCTGTCGCCACAGAAATTCTCCGCCGGGAATTTCCAGTTGCATGGAATGAGCCATTTCTGGATCCCGCCGAGAATTTCGATGCCGCCGTCGCCGCCATCCCAGCTGTTGACGGTCAGGTCGAGATAATGCGCAAAATCGCCGAGATATTCCTCGAAGGATGGCGCCGCCTTGTCCCAATTGGCCCAGATCGAGCCCTTGTAGTTGCAAAGCTGTGCGACCTCGACCAGCCCCCATTGCGCGCGGTCGAGCGTCGAATGATAGGCCTCGCGAAAATACGGCACGCCGACCAGCTTGCCGTCGCTCGCATAGCTCCAGCCGTGATAGGGGCAGGTGAAGACCGGGGTGTTGCCCTCGTCATAGCGGCACACCTTCATGCCGCGATGCCGGCAGGAATTGAGGAACACATGGATCTGGCCGGCGCGGTCGCGGCACAGGATCACGCTTTCCTCGCCCATGCCCGAGACAAAGAAATCGCCGGGGTTCGGGATCTGGCTCTCATGGCCGACAAAGAGCCAGGCGCGGGCAAACAGCCGCTCCTGCTCTTCCGCGTAGATCTCGTCGCTGACAAAGATTTCGCGGCTGATTCGCCCTCGGTCGAGATCGACCAGGCCCGGCCGATATCCCCTGCCCGCCGTCGCCATTGCCTTCTCCTCCAGATCAGCTGCGCGCATGTTATTGCCGGTGCTTCGGCCACGCCAGCACCTGCGCAAATTGCTCGTCGGCGAGGCCGCGACGGGCATCGCGTCTCCTGGTCGCCGGGCTCGCGCGGCGATCGGACCCGGCCCCGCCATCCGCGCCAGGAACAGGCTATTTCCGGCTCGCGCCCGGATATTTCCCGCTTATGATACTCGCCGCCTATGATACTGGCCGCTTACGACAGGCGGAACAGTCGAGACAGCGGGGGCAGATGACGGCGACGGCGGTCGAGGCGTGGGACGAACGATGGGCGACGCCGCAGGGCCGAGCCGACTGGCTCAAGCCGGACCCGGCCGTGGCAACACTGGTGCCGATGCTGAAAGCGCGCGGCGTGCAGCAGGTGCTCGACCTCGGCTGCGGTGTCGGCCGGCACGCGCTCTTTCTCGCCGAGCAGGGCTTCGCCGTCGCGGCGATCGACGGCGCCGCGGCCGGTCTCGACTTCACCCGATCCGAGGCGGCCGCACGCGGCCTCCGGCTGGACCTGCGCCAGGCCGACGCCGACGCGCTGCCTTTCGCTGATCAAAGCTTCGACTATGTGTTGTCGTGGAATGTGATTTTTCACGGGACGATGGGCGATGTCGGCCGCCGCCTCGCCGAAATCTGGCGCGTGCTCAGGCCCGGCGCGCTGTACCAGGGCACGATGCTGTCGAAACGCGATGCGCAATTCGGCCGCGGCCGAGCGGTGGCACCCGACACCTTCATCCGCGGCAGCGAAGAGAAGGCGCACCCACATTACTACTGCGACTTGACTGGCCTGGCCGCACTGCTCGCCGGTTTCGAGCTTTTGTCGCTGAGCCAGACGGAGCAGCGCCGTTCCGGCTCCTGGCACTGGCACATCCTCGCCGAACGGCGGTGAACACCAGGACGCAGGCGCGCTGTCCGGCGGTGTTCGGCCGTGGATCAGAAAGCGGCCGTGACAGGTAACAGAGCAATGCGCGCGGTCTTTGTCGACGCCAACGACACCCTCGCCGCGATCACCGAAAAGCTGCGGCGTGACGGAGATCCGCCGATCGCGATCAACCGTGATCCCGATGTGCGGCCCGATGCCCTTCCTGCCATCCTCGGCGACGCCGAGATCGCGATCATCGACCACACCCCTTTGCCGACGCCGCTCGCCGCGCAGTGCCGCGGCCTGGGGCACGTCGTTTTCCTCGGCACCGGGGCGCGCAGCTATATGAACCCGGAAGAGCTCGCCGGGCTCAGCATCGCCGTCCACATCATCAAGGGCTATGGCGACACCGCGGTGGCCGAGTGCGCCATCGCGCTGATGTGGGCGTCGGCCAGAAGCCTCGTGCGAATGGATCGCGGGATGCGCGCCGGTCAATGGCTGCGCATCGACGCCGTCCAGCTCACCGGCAAGACGCTGGGGCTCATCGGTTTTGGCGGTGTCGCCGCCGAGGTCGCGCGCCTGGCGCTCGGCTGCGGTCTCAAGGTGATCGCCTGGAACCGCAGCCCGCGAACCCATCCCGGCGTCGAATTCGCACCGCTCGAACAGGTGCTGGCACAAAGCGACGTCGTCTCGCTGCATCTGCTGCTGACCGATGAAACCCGGGGCTTCCTGTCAGCCGAGCGCATTGCCGCGATGAAGCCGGGGGTCATCCTGGTCAATACGGCGCGCGGCGCGCTGGTGGATGAGGCGGCGATGATCGCGGCACTGCGCTCGGGCCGGATGCGTCATGCCGGGCTCGATGTCTTCGCCGTCGAGCCGCTGCCGGCGGGCCATGTCTTGACCACGCTCGAAAACGTGACGCTCAGCGCCCATTCCGCGTTCCGGACCCCCGAAGCGAGCGACAATCTGATCGCTGCGGCGCTCGACCATTGCCGCCGCATCGCCGCCACCGGTCGCTGAGGTCCGGCCGCTAAGGTCCGGTCGCTAAGGTCCGGGCAAGAGGCCGATCGCGGGCGGGTTGGCGACGGGCAGGCGCAGCTTTCGGGGCCGACCACACCATTCGCGCGAAGGACCGTCCGAAAGGACGGCCCCCAGCGTCGACCGGCTGATAATCAGGCAGCCGGCATGCGATGCAGCGCGCACAGCTTGTTGCCATCGGGATCGCGAAGATAGGCGAGATATGTGGCACCGGCGGCCCCTTGGCGCAGGCCGGGCGGATCCTCGATCGTCGTGCCGCCATTGGCGATACCGGCTTTGTGCCATGCCTCGGCCTGCTTCGCGTCGCTCATCGAGAAGCCGATGGTGCCGCCATTGGCATGGGTCGCCGGCCTGCCGTCGATCGGTTTGGACACCATGAAACGACCGCCATTATGCGCGTAGATCAGCCGGCCTCTGGCGTCCTCGGTGCCGGGCTTGCCGCCGATCGCGACAAACAGCGCATCGTAGAATTTCTTCGACCGCGCGATGTCGTTGCTTCCGACCATGACATGGCTGAACATTCCGAATTCTCCTCGTTGTGTCCGCGTTGCCCACCGCCACCGCCCGATCAGCCGTCCGTGGCTCGCAGGCTGGCCTCAATATGATCGGGCCATCGGCGCGATCAACCATGTGAAGCCGGCCCCGGTCCAGATCATGCGGCGCGGCGCTGCCAGTGGTCCGGCACTTCAGTCCGTGACCAGCGGGATCACCTCAGTGGCGAACCATTGCGGGCGTTCGATGCTCTCGGCGATGGATTGGCCGGGGCAGTCAAAGATCAGCTCGTGCACGCCGATCGCGGCAAATGCCCGAATATCGCCGGCGATCCGGTCCAGGCCGCGTCGACGTGGTGCCGCTGGGCGCGGTACGGTGCGCCAGCGGCTAGGCCTGAGCCTCCGCGCGGTAGAGGCTCAACGCCTTCATGACCGGCGCATCATTGAAGCTGAACAGGAAGGCCGGCCGGTCGCCGCTGTTGACGTGCTCCTCGAAGGTCCAGATCGGCACCGTGAACACGTCCTTCTCTTCCCAGTCGAGCCGCGTTCCGCCCACGACCGAGAACCCCGAGCCCTCGACCACGTGATAGTTGGTGCAGCAGACCCGGCGCCGCGCCCGAATCCTCTCGCCGGGACGCAGCATTTGCATCCAGCAGGCGATGGTCGGCATCACCGGGCCGCCCGTTTGCCGGTTCTTGTATTCGAGGATGATGCCGTCGTGCGCATCGCCGGAATTGGTGGTGGCCAGGCGTTCGAGCGCAGCGCGCATCTCCGACATCGGATAATGCCAGCGTGATCGCCCGACGCCCGCATCATCGCCGACGCCCGCGCCATATTCTTGCCGCTCGCGGTGATACTCCTCGTAGAACCCGGCTTCGAGCATCCGCACCAGCGGAGTGTCGAGCCCATCGAGCCAGATCATCGGCGCATCGGTATCGTTGGCATGGTCGTGCCATGTCCAGTTGGGTGTGAGGACGAGATCACCGGGGGACATCGGCAGACGCTCGCCATTGACGACCGTATAGCCGCCGGTTCCTTCGATGATCAGCCGGAGCGCCGCCGCCGAATGGCGATGCGCCCGGGCGATCTCGCCGGGCATCACGATCTGGATGTTGGCGACCAGCGTGTTGCTGGCGACACCGGAGAGCGCGGGGTTGGTCAGGCGCAGCACCCGCCGCTCGGCCTGTTGGGTGCCGACAAGCTCGGCCGCCCGCATCGCCTGCGGCCGCAGATTACGCCAGTGCCATAGGTGAGGGATCGCCGTGCTGTGCGGCTCGCTGCTGATGCCGCCGCCGGTCCAGGCCGGGGTCACATGTTGCGCGCGCAGCTGCGCATAGTAGCGTTCGAGCTCTTCCGGCGACGACTGGATATTGGAAAGCTCCGGCATTGGGTCCTCCCTCCCGCGGGATCGCTGTCGAATAGCCGGTATTCGGCCATACCCTTGTGTCGCGCTTCAGGACCGCTCCACCGTCTGGATCACCTCGAAGCCTTCGAATTCGGGGTGGCCGAGATAGAGCGGCCGGTTGGCGCCGGCATCGCGATGGGCGAGACGAAACGCTTCGGAGCGCGTCCAGGCTTCGAAATCGGCCCGGCTCGCCCACAGCGTGTGCGACGAATAGAGCACATGATCCTCTCGTTCCGGCCCGCGCAGCAGGTGGAAGCTCATGAACCCCGGAACCTCGCCGAGCCGCGTGTCGCGCGTCGTCCACACCTTTTCGAATTCGGCCGCTAAGCCGGGAACGACCTTGAAGCGGTTCATCGCGATGAACATCGGTCTGTCCTCAGCCCGTTGGCACTTTCGCTAGACTACGCCAATTCGGCGGCGTCCCCCACCCCTTGCGATGCTGGCGAGCCATTGCGTCAGCGCGTCGGTTTGCCGCAAAGTGCCGCAGCAAGATCGACGATCAGTGAGGATGCCGTGCCCGCCTACGTCCTCGGCGATATCCGCGTGACCGGCTCGGCTGCCTTCGATGCCTACCGCACGCCCGCGGCGGAGAGCATCGCTCAATATGGCGGTCGGGTACTCGCCGCCGTCGGCAGGAAGGAGCTGCTCGACGGCGGGCCTGTGCCCGAGCGTGTCGTCGTCAGCGAATTCGCGGATACCGCCGCGGCACGGCGCTGGTACTACTCGCCGGAATATCAGGCTGTGCTGCCGATCCGCCTGCGAGCCGCGCAAGGGTGCGTATTTCTGATCGAAGGGATGTAACGGTGGCGATGAGCGACAATATCGACAACATCATCGTCGATACCGCGACCCGCATCTTCCAGGATCTGTGCGAGCCGGCCACGATCAACAACGCCGAGACGGGGGTCTGGCCAAAGGCGTTGTGGGATGCGCTCGAAGAGTCGGGACTGCCGCTCGCCTGGGTGCCGGAGGCACTGGGCGGCCCCGGTGCCACGATGGCCGACGGGTTTGCGGTCCTGCGCGCCGCCGGGCGGTTCGCGGTCCCGGCGCCGCTGGCCGAGACGCTGATGGCGGGTTGGCTGTTGGCCCGCGCCGGCATTACGGCACCCGCCGGAGCGATGACGCTTGCTCCGGTCCATGCCGATGGTCACATCACGCTCGATCGTGAGGGCAGGCTCAGCGGCCGCGCCCGCCGCGTCCCGTTCGCGCGCAACGCCGGTCACTTCGCCGTCCTTGTCCGGCGCGGCGGCGTGCCAGCGGTGGCGCTGGTCGCCGATGCGGGTGTCGCGGTCAGCCATCAGCAGAGCCTTTCCGGCGAGCCGCGCGACACCGTGTCGTTCGACGGCGTCGTGCCCGAAACGGTCGCGCCCGTCGAGCTTGACGAGGACGTGATCCAGCGGCTTGGCGCCGCGGTGCGCTCGCAGCAGATGGCCGGCGCGCTCGAAAAGATCCTCGAACAATCGGTGCAATGGGCGCTCGATCGCTCGCAGTTCGGCCGGCCGATCGCCAAATTCCAGGCAGTCCAGCACAATCTCGCAGCGCTCGCCGGCGAGGTCGCCGCGGCTGGCGCTGCTGCCGATCTCGCCGCCGAAGCCTGCACCGGGACGGAAATCGGCACCGCCGAGATCGCGATCGCCAAGGTGCGCGCCGGCGAAGCCGCCGGCAGCGGTGCGGCGATTGCTCACCAGGTTCATGGTGCGATGGGCTTTACCTACGAGCATACGCTGCACCATGCGACGCGCCGGTTGTGGGCATGGCGCGAGGAGTTCGGCAACGAGGCGGTGTGGGCGACCCGGCTCGGCCGGATGGTGGCGGAGCGCGGCGCCGACCAGCTCTGGCCGTTCATCACCGAAGCCTCGTAGCACCGCAACGCTGATCCACCCAGAGAGCCACCAGATGAGCACAAGCTTTCGTTTTGATCCGGCCGAGTTGCCGCCCGCGGCCGAAGAGTTGCGCCAGGAGGTTCGCGCCTTTCTGCGCCAGGAGGCCGAGGCCGGAACCTATTCGCCGCATGACGGCAAGGGCGGCTTTTCGCGCGAGTTCAGCCGCAAGGTCGGGGCCAGGGGCTGGATCGGCATGACCTGGCCCAAGAAATACGGTGGCCACGAGCGCTCGCAGCTCGAACGCTATGTCGTGACCGAGGAGCTGTTGGCGGCGCATGCTCCGACCCGCGCGCATTCGACCGCCGACCGGCAATCGGGGCCGGTCATTCTGCGCTACGGCCAGGAGGAGGTCCGGCAACGGATCCTGCCAAGGATCGCCGCCGGCGAATTGTGCTTCTGCATTGGCTTGAGCGAGCCCAATTCCGGCTCGGACGTGTTCGCCGCCTCGACCCGTGCGACCAAGACCGATGGCGGCTGGCTGGTCAATGGCCGCAAGATCTGGACCAGCAATGCGCATCAGGCCGATTACATGATCGCCCTCTTGCGCACTTCGCCGCCGACCAAGGAGAACCGCCGGCACGGGCTGACCCAGTTCCTGGTCGAGATGAAAACCCCTGGCATCACCACCCGGCCGATCATCAACCTCGTCGGTGGCCACGACTTCAACGAGGTCGTGTTCGACGATGCGTTCCTGCCCGATTCGCACCTGATCGGCGAGGTCGACATGGCCTGGAAGCAGGCAACCGACGAACTCGCTTATGAACGGAGCGGCCCCGATCGCTGGATCGAAACCTTGGCGGCATTGACCGAACTGGTCCGGGTCGCCGGCGAGGAACCGAGCGAGCGGATGGCCGAGGGCATCGGCCGCCAGATCGCCCACCTCGCCACGTTGCGGCGCATGTCGCTGTCGGTTGCCGGGATGCTGCAGGCGGGCAAGACTCCGGCGGTCGAGGCCGCGGTGGTCAAGGATCTCGGCACCAATTTCGAGCAGGCGCTGCCCGACAAGGTGCGTCTCTTGGCGCCGCCGCCGAGCGACGCCCAGCCCGACGCCAATGACGACCGGTTCGAGGAGGCACTGCGCTACACGACCTTGATCGCCCCCAAGCTGACCATCCAGGGCGGCACCCGCGAGGTCTTGCGCGGCATCATCGCCCGCGGTTTGGGGCTCCGCTAGCTTTTGCTGCACAATTGCTCACCCACTTCACCGCTTCACGGAAGGGGACTGGTGATGGAAGGCTGGGAGGGCCCTGCAGCACGGGTGGACACTCTTCAGGGCGGTAAATCGCTCCCGACGACCTGCATGCGTTTCTTGCCACGCATTTCATCGCGATGAACCGGCTGGCCACGACCTTGGGGGAGTCGCAAGCAGAGATTGACGCGCGTTCGAGGCAGATATCAGGGTTCTATTTTCCGGAGCTCGAATCCTGCGGTTAAGAATGGCAGCACCGGTCGATAATTATGAGATAACCGCTCATGCTAGATTCGAGATGGTGCGCCGGCGAATTGCCGAGAGTGTCGTCCGTGGAGTCCTCTCTGCACCGCAGCAGCGCTACCCAATCGGGCCGGGCCGCGACGTGCTCCAATCCAAGTCGCTATTCGACGACAAGATTTATCTGGTTCGCGTGTTCATCGACATCGACCGCACTCCGGCCGAGGTCGTGACCGTTTACCGGACCAGTCAGATTGCAAGGTACTGGAGGGCGATGTGAAAGCCACCTACGATGCTAAGACCGATACGCTGAGCATCATCCTCAAGCCAGATGCCCCAGTCGCCGAAAGCGCCGAGGACAAACCCGGTATCATTCTCGACTATGACGAGGACGGCAATTTGGTGTCGCTGGAGATACTCGACGCCTCCAAGCGGGTGGCCGAGACGCGCCGCTTCGAATTTGAGACAACGGGATAACGGGCGGATTCGGACCCTATCCAAAACCGCCCCGCAAAGCGATAAACCTGTCATCTCTGGCCTCCTCATCTGTCAAACGTTGGATTTGATTCAGCAGAGGTCCGTGTATGCCTGATCTTCGCCCATTATTTGCACCGGACAGTATCGCTGTCATTGGTGCCTCGGCCGATACGCACAGCCTGCGCGGCCGGTTGACCCACGCGCTGATCGGCCATGGCTACGAGGGGCGGGTCTATCCGGTGACCCGTAGCCAGAGCGAGGTGCTGGGGCTGCGCGCCTACGCCGCGATCGCCGACCTTCCCGAGGCCGCCGCTCTGGCGGTGATCCTGGTGCCGGCGGCGCTCGTGCCGCAAACCTTGGACGAATGTGGCCAGCGCGGCATCCGTGCCGCGGTGGTGATCAGCTCGGGCTTTGCCGAGGAGCGCGGCGAGGCCGCGCATGCGCGCGACCGCGAATTGCGCCGCGTCGCCCGGCAGCATGACATGCTCGTCTGCGGTCCCAATTCCGAAGGGCTCGTCAACCCGCTGCAGCGCGTCGTCGCGACCTTCAGCCCGGTGTTTCACGATCCGCAGCGCAGCTTGTTTCCGGCGACGCCGCAGGGAAGGCCGATCGCGGTCAGCTGCCAGAGCGGGGCCCTGACCTTTGCTTTTCTGAACCGGGGGCGCGACCGGCAATTGCGCTTCACCTACCAGGTCAGCGCCGGCAACCAGACGATCCTCGAAGCGCACGACTACATCGACTGGATGCTCGAGCACGGCGGGGCGGACATCTTCCTCGTCTATCTCGAAGGCATTGGCGATCCCGGCCGGTTCCGCATCGTCGCCGACAAGGCCGCCGCCGCCGGCAAGCCGTTGATCATCGCCAAAGTCGGCCGCTCGGATGCCGGGCGCCGCGCAGCGGCCTCGCATACCGGCTCGCTCGCCCATGCCGGGGCGATCGACGACGCGATCTTTCGCCATCACGGGATCATTCGCGGCGAAGACCTCGACCACATGCTCGATGTCGCCGCGGCGTTTTCGTTCTGCCCGCTGCCGCGCGGCAACCGGGTCGCGGTCATTACCGGCTCAGGCGGCAGTGCAGTGTGGATGGCCGACATCCTGGTGGCGCACGGGCTCGAAGTGCCGGCGCTTGAGGACGATATCCAAAAGCGCATTCTCGAATTGCTGCCGTCCTACGCCTCGGCGCAGAACCCGGTCGACGCCACGGCGCAGGCGATCCACGAGGTCGGCTATGCGCGGATCATCGAGATACTGCGCCAGTCGCAGCACATCGACACGATCCTGTTGATCGGCTCGCTGGCCAATGAGGCGACCGCGGTCGGACATGCCGAGAAACTGGCGGCGCTGACCGGGCCGCGCGACAAGCCGATCCTCTTATGCGCCTATACGAGCGCCTCTGCGGCGGCGATGGCGGCGTTCGCCGCGGCCGGCATCCCCTGCTACACTTCGATGCCGAGTTGCGCGCGGGCGATCAAGGCGCTCGTCGATTACGCCCGGTTCCAGCAACGCCGCCGCGATCGCCCGCCGCCGCCGGCGACCGAGCCCGATCAGCGTAGGCGCACGGCTGATGCGCTTGCCCGCCACGGCGCGGTGATGCTGAGCGAAGCGGCGGCGAAGGCGGTGCTCGCCGGCTACGGGGTGCCGCTCCCGGCCGAGGAAATCGCAGCGAGCGCGGACGAAGCGGTGGCTGCCGCCACCCGCATCGGCGGCGCGGTCGCCCTCAAGGTTCAATCGCCCGACATCACGCACAAGACCGAAGCCGGCGCCGTCCTCCTGCAGATCAGCGGCGAGCCGGCGGTCCGGGCGGCTTATCGCCGGGTGCTGGCGAACGCGGCCCGCGCGGTGCCAGACGCCCGCATCGAGGGTGTGCTGGTGCAGCAAATGGCGCCGCCCGGAATCGAGATGATCCTCGGCATCAACCGCGACCCCGATTTCGGGCCGATGCTGATGGTCGGCCTGGGCGGCATCCATGCCGAAATCCTGCGCGATGTCGCGCTCGCTCCGGTGCCGCTCGGCGAGGACGACGCGCTGGCGCTGATCGGCGAGTTGCGCGGTGCGGCATTGCTCGACGGCGCACGCGGCGCGCCGGCGGCCGACAAACCCGCCCTCGCCCGGCTGATCGTGGCACTGTCGCGCTTTGCCGCCGACCATGCCGGGGCGATCGACGAGATCGACCTCAACCCGGTCATCGTACACGCAGCAGGCCAGGGACTCACCGTCGCCGACGCGCTGATCGTCAAATGCCGCGGTGCCGATAATTAAGCCATGATCAAATGGTCAGACAGCAAACCTGATTTGGGAGCCACCAATGCCCGACAGCGTTTCCTATCGTGAGATTGGGGTGACCTGCGACGGTCATGTCGCGACCGTCGAGATGCGCCGGCCGCCGCATAATTTCTTCGACAGCGCGCTCGTTGCCGAG